>JAESGM010000134.1_pt1 | contig 172147 bp, 152 predicted proteins | sample 9269721 | NCBI WGS metagenome assembly JAESGM01 (sample SAMN15720920, study PRJNA650825) | algae metagenome | isolation source: Komarekiella atlantica HA4396-MV6 and co-occurring heterotrophs from... | place: USA: Theobald House, Kauai, HI | collected 2009-07-29 | reverse complement strand
CGCCTACGTCCTGATCGCCTTCACCGAAACGGGTGATCGCCTTCGCGCGAAACGGGTGATCGGCTTCCGGCGAAACCGGTGATCGGCTTGGAGCGAAACCGTTGATCGCCGTCCGCCGAAATCCGCACGGGCGGCCGACCCGCTTCACGCTCGAGTTCCACCAGCGGGCGCTCGCCGAGGAGCCGGTCGACGCTCCCTTCGACGCACTCCTCGACGAGCCCCGCAAGCGGGCGATCTGGCGACGTCTGCGCGCCCGCGCCGAAGCGCACGTCCGGGGCGAGGCGGCGCGCGACGCTGCGCGCGTCGACACCGCGATGAGATGGGCGCGCGGGCACGTGGCGTCGAGGATCGCTGAGGAGGCGGCGCGCTGGCGCTCGACGGGGCTGCGGTGGCCGCTCGAGGACACCCACCCCGTGCGCTGGTACTTCGTGCGGGCGACCGGCCGGTGGTTCCAGCCCCGGGACCTGCGCAACATTGACTGGACGCGGCCCGACGACGACGACCTGCGGGGGCCGCACCCGGCTTGGCGCCGGCCCCGCCCGGCGGAGCCAGAGTCCGTGCGGATCAGGGACGGCACGCATCGGGGCGCGCACAGTGTCGTCGGGGACGACTCGCCAGCCGCCGCGCCCCCGGCTGGTGGCACGCGCCAGCTGGTCGGGGCGGACGACGGCCCCCGCGCCGCGCCGCATGCGGAGCCGCGCGCGGAGCGGCATGCGAGACGGCGCGCCGAGCCGCCGCTACTTCCGACGACGGGCTTGTATGCGCGCCCGCTCGCCACTGCGGACAATCACGTGTCGCCGCCGGCGCCCGTCGCATCGCGCGACCTCGGACCGTCTGCCCGCGCGGTGCACGCCTACCCCGGCGTGACGACGGCGTGCGACCTCCGCGACGTCGCGGGCGCCGGCCGCGGGGGCGTGATCCTCGTCCCGGTGCCGGGCGCCTCCCCGGACGCGATCCGCGCGTTGGATGGCGGCGTCGCCCGCATGGCCGGCGTCCGCGGCGCGTCTCTGGCTCGGCCGGCCGGAGGAGTGGACGCGCGCCCTGGTCGACGTCCCGTGGTTGCCGGTCCGCAGCGGGGCCTCCGGCGCGCCGGGCGTGGCCCTGCGGGGGCAGTGGCTCCCGCTGCCGGTGCTGGCGGAGTGTTTCGCCGAGGGCGTGGCCGAACTCGAGCCGCACCACGTGCTCCTGGCCCGCCCGGCGGCGTCACTGCCCGAGTAGAAGACGTGCGCCGGTCCCGGGCCGCCGGGAGCGAACGCCCGACGGGGCCACCGCATTACATCGCTGCGCACCCCTCCCCCGGCGGCCTCCGGCACGCCCCCGAGAGGGCCGACCGAGGCCTCTGTCCAGCGCCCGCCGTGGATCTCCCCCCTCTCACTCCACGCTCGTGATGATCGCGTTCCTTGGCGACGTGCATGACCTGCTCGCCCCGATGCGCGACCTGCTCGACCGCCTGCCCCGGCAGGTGCGCGCCGTCGTGCAGGTCGGCGACCTGTGGGTCTGGCCAGAGGCGGCGGACGTGCCCCCGCTCCCCGACGGGACCGCGCGCGAAGTGCCGCGCCGCCCGCGCGACCCGAGCCTGCACTGGCGGCGGCCGCCCCGCGACCTGCTCTGGGTCGACGGCAACCACCACCCCTACTGGCTCACGCGCGGGCTGACCGCACCGACGCGGGTCGCGCCCGGCCTGACCTACGTGCCGCGCGGCACGGTGCGGCCGCTCCCCGGCCGGAGCGGCCCGCTGCGCGTCGGCTTCCTGGGCGGGGCGGACTCGGTCGAGGACGCGTTCGTTCGGCGCTATGGCGACGACTGGTGGCCCGAGGAGGAGCGCGTCACCGCGGCGGACGTGGAGCGCCTGCTCGCCAACGCCCGCGCGGCGGGCGGCGTCGACCTGCTCGTGACGCACACGCCGCCCGCCTCGGTGACGGCGGCGATGACCCACGGGCGCGCGCCCCACCCGTCGGCGGTGCTCGTCGAGGAGGCGTGGCGGGCGCTCGGCGGCGGGGCGCCCGACGCGCCGGTGGAGCTGGTCGCGGGCCACATGCACCAGACGTGGCGCGACCCGGCGCTCCGGGTGGAGGTCCTGCCGATGCTGGGCGTGACGGTGAGGTAACCAGGGTGGGCGTCCCCGTGTCGCCCGCGCCGGCTGCCCGAGTCGGTGATCCGCCGAAGCGCGACCGGGCCCGGAGCCCCGGCGGTGCCGCGTGTGCCTACTCGTAGAGCCGGTGGTGCGGGTCGAGCCAGACCACGTGAAACACGTCGGCGATGACGAAGCCGTGTACCCGTCCATGCCCGTTGGACGGCATCGAGAACTGATACGGCGTCTGCTCGCTGGCCTCCTCAGTTTCCGTCCAACGGGCAAGTCCCGACGATCTCGATGACGGCCGGGTTCCGGTTCGCGTAGACCCGGCGGCGGACCCCGACGAAATCCACCGCGAGCCCCGCGTCCTCGACGAACGCGAGTTCGAGCCGCCGCACCTGCTCCACGGTCCCCGTGAGGATGAGCCACAGGCCCGCGATGAGTCGCACCGACTCGAGGAACTCGTCGCGGTCGCGAGCGGCGTCCGACGTGCGGTGCCCCTGCCGCTCTCGCCGCCACGCCGTGAACGCCGCCGGCAGCGGCGAGCGTTCGACGGTCGACAGCCCGGGACGTCGGCCGCCGCCGGTCTGACGCATCGCGCCGCTCACGAACAGCTCGAGCATGGAGTCGCGCCCCCCGGTCCCCGTCACGCCGGCCCAGGCGTCGGGGCGCGGGTCGCCCGGGCGCCGCGTCGGTGCCCGCTCGTCGAGCAGGATCCGCCGCGCGCGCAGTCCCGCGACATCGTCGGCCGTCAGACCGTTCACCGCCATCTCGTCCATCATCCCGCCCCCGGCCTCCGCCGGGGTGACCGTGAGCCGCCACCGCGTCTGCCCGTCCGCGATCTCGTGCGTGACGGCGTCCACCCGCGCCCATACGGCGATGAGCGTTGGCGGGGCCCCGTACGCGAGGCCGACGTGCACCTCCGGGGCCCAGTGCTCGCGGCCCCGCGCGCCCTGGAGCACGTGCAGGCGCTCGGCACCGCCGGGGGCGGTCGACGTCAGCTCGAGCGTGATGGTGGCACCGGCCTCGATCCGGCTGGCGCGGAACGCGGCGACCTCGCCGTCCTCGAAGCGCAGGACCACCGGCACGCCGGCTGCCCGGCCGCCGCGGCTCTCGTCGGCCGTGTCACCCGCTGCGTTGCGCGCGGGCGTCCCTCGCCCGCGCTTCGGTCCGGCGGGGCCGGTCGGTGCGGCCGGCGGCGAGGGCTCGTTCAGCTTGCGTGGCGCGCGCCCCACCCCACGCGCGCCGTCACCCCGCGCGCGCTCGGGCGGAGGCCGGCGCCCGAGCGGCGCCGCGCCGGCGCCGGCGTCGGCACCCGCGCCCGAGAAGGCGGCGTGCGACGGGGCTGGTGACCCCACCTCCGGGCCAGACGAGCCGACGGCGGGGCGCGGGGTGCCCAGCGGAAGCATGGGGGTCGCGTGCCGGCCGAGCAGGTGATCCAGGAGCCGCGCGTACTCGGCCGGGTCACCCACGCGGTAGTGGGTCGCGCCGCGCAGGTACACGGGGACGTGCGCGACGTCGCCCGCGTCGAACACGACGGGGATGAACTTCCGCGTGCGCCCCTGGTCCTCGTACACGAGCTGCGTCACGATGCCCGCCTCCCAGGCGGCGCCCAGGCCGCGGCCCGGCTCCTCGCGCTTCAGCGCGCGGCGGGCGTACGTCTCCGTGCACACGACGAGGACGAAGTCGGCGGCCTCGATCTGGTCGTGCATCCAGGTCGGCCACCCCTCGGGCGGGGTCCCCTGCACGTACCGGTCGATGCGCGCGTCGACGAGATCCACGCGGAGTTGGTCGCTCAGCCCGAGCGCCCGCGCGCGGTGCGCCTCCGAGTCGTGGCTGTAGCTGACGAAGACGCGGGGCGGCGGGGAGGCGGACACGGGCGGGACGGCTAGGCGGGCGCACGAGACGAACACGCAAGGTGGTGCGCGCGGAATCTAGCGCCGGCAGCCCCCCGCGCCCCGCGGGCGGGCGGACGTGGTCTCGGTGGCGAGGGCCGCCGGCCGCTCACGGCCGCCGCTCACGGCCGCCGCTCAGGATTGCGACGACGTTCACGGTCGACTCGGACGCCTCGAGGCAGAGCGCGGCGTGCCGCCACGTGGCCGTCCGCCGGTGCTGTAGGTCCAACGCGAGCGCCAGCGCCGCCTTCGCGTGCTTCCGCACCGCCTCGTTGCTGGGGCCCGCGACCTCGGCGCCGAAGAAGGCCTCCAGCATCCGCTGCGCGTCGGTCGGACTGGGCACCACCCCATCCGGCGCGACGTGCCTCGCGGCGTCGTACACGGCCTGCGCGACTGAGATGAGCACCTCGCGACAGAGCAGACCGACCGTCTGGAAGTCCTCGACGTGCGCCGACGACTCCAGCCGCTGCCGCGCCTTCGCGAGCGCGCGGTCGACGCGCTCCCACCCGGTCGCCTCGCGCGGCGGCACGACCGGCTGCGGGCGCGCGATGACCGCGGCGATCACCGGGGCGAAGCGCGCGGTGATGTACTCCCGGCGCTCGTGGTAACGCGGGAACCGGCTCTTGTAGTCCTCGAACCAGGCCCACAGATCCGGGTAGTCGACCGGCGGCGTGAGCCCCCGGTCTCCGAGCGCCTCCGAGAGGCGCCGCTGCCGGACCTTGTAGTAGTCGTTGACCTGGTTGATGGACGGGCCCCCGGTGGCGACGGCGATCAGCATCGCCCGATGCGACACGAGCTCCGGCAGGAGCGTCTTGGTCGGATCGGTCACGGGCTCCCCGCTCGACGCCACGCGCAGTGGGACCGTGTCGGGGCGCTCGCCGGCGAGCGTCGGGTCGGTGGCGCACAGCGCCTCGGCGATCCTGGCCTTGTCGGCGGGCGCGAGCCGCCCGAGCGCCTCGGCGAAGGGCTCCGGCGCGTGCAGGACGACGGTCGTGTGCTCGACCCCGAACACCCCGTCGGGAGATTCCGTGATCTCGACGAGGGCCGGCTCGAGCAGCGCGGCCAAGTCGTGGCGCTCGAGACGATGCAGGAAGTCGATGGCAGGGGTCGGTGACCGCACCGGTGGCGTCTCGCTCGTTCGTCGAGGACGTGACCCGCAGACCTACTCATCCGCGCGTCGGGCTGGGGCAGAATATGTGGCGCCCGCGGCTATCGCCGCGCGGCCTCCGGTTCGACTCGACGCGCGCGGCTCCCGCGTATGGTGTCGCAGCGCCACGTCCGGCCCCGCAACCTGAGCGACGGCCCGGGCGGCCGGAGCGACGGGCATGTCGAAGCGGGGCGTCCGCATACGGAGGCGCGACGACGCATCGCGCCGACGAAGAGCGGCCGGACCACAAGCGCCAGGGCGATCATGGGCGGCTGGGGCCCACCCTGCATGAAGATGCCCGCCGGGCCGGTTGGAGAAGCGGCGGACGGGCGACAGAACCGCGTCGTTCTGGGCGGCGTGAGCTACGGCCTCTGCACCGCGCCCCTCGCGAGCCCCGTCCCACGTCTCCAGACTGTCATCGGAGCGGATGGCCTTGCGAGCGCCGTAGTCCACCGATTCTACGTCTCAGGAGGTGTCCAGTGCCGCCCGCCACCAGGGCTGCAGCGGGTCGCGCGGACCGGGCTCGAAGCACGCGCGCTCGCGGATGTCGACCAGCACGCGCCGCAACGTCGCGGCGTCGATGGCCGCGCGCTCTGCCCAGTGCTTGACGAGGCTCGCCGTGCTGCAGGTTGGGATGGGGGGCGAGTGATGGCCGAAGACCTTGAGCGCGGCTTTGTCGTCGGTGGCGACCACGAGACCACGCGCGTGGGCGAGCGCGCCGCTCATCGCCTCGCCGTCGTCGATCCTAGAGGAGGAGACGAGCGTCAGGAAGTGCGCCATCTCCTCGTCGCCCTCAAGCGCCATGACCTCAACCAGCCCGGACGCGACGAGCGGGCCAAGATCCACCCGCTCGTACTCGGCCGCCGGCCCGCTCTTGTGGCGGCCGACCCACAGCGCCTCCTTGTCGCGCACGTAGTCCGCGACGGCGCAGGGGCGCGGCATCGTGCCGAGGATGTCACCGATCCGCCGACTCGCGAACAGGTTGAGCAGGGAGCAGCCATCGAGGATGATCCGGCGGCCGCCCCCGGGTGCCGCGCCGTCGGCCGCCTCCATGTCGGACCCGGTCACGGCAGCCAGTTCTCCTGCGCGGGACGGTCAGCAGGCGGGGTGGCCGCCGCACCCGCCTCGGCGGGCGCCGACCGGTCGATGCGGAGCGGCTCGCCGCCACCCTCGCCGCTCGCGACGGCGGCCGCGACGCGCCGCGCCTCCAGGCGGTCGAGGCGGAGGAAGCGCGCGAGCTGCCCCTCGCTGATCTCGCCGTCCCGGTAGGTGCCGACCGCCAGGAACACGTAGCGGGGCGGCAGCAGGTCCTCCGGCACCTTGGGCGCCGGGAGGTTCAGGAGCGCCCGCGCTTCCTGAACACGGAGGCCGGCGTCCCGCACCTTGTCCCACGTCCCGAGCGGCACGAGGCGGAGCTCCTCGAGCCGCCGGGTGAGACTCTCGACGGAGACGAAGTAGTACGCCGCGAGCGTGCACAGGTCCGCGATGGTGAAATCGCCGCGGCGCCGCTTCGCCTCGTTGAAGCGGCGGCTGAGCCCCGCGCTCGGCATGAGGAACGCCGGCGCGAACGCGTTGGCGAGGCGCTCGTGCTCCGGGCGGCGGCGGTACCGGTCCTGGACCGTCACCTCCGACCGGTACCGGGTCGTCAGGAAGTGCAGGTACTCGTGCAGGAGGGAGTTCCGACGCCGCTCCTCGGGGTGGCGCCGGTTGACCGCGATGCACCCACCGAGCGCCTCGTCGAAGGAGAACAGGCCGGAGACAGTCGACGGCAAGTCGAGGTAGAAGATCCGGAGCCCCACTTCGTGCTCGAGCAGCTCGCGCAGGTTCGTGATCGGCCCGTCGCCCAGGCCGAGCCGCGTCCGCTCGCTGGCCGCGAGGTCCTCGGCGGCGCGCTCGACGCCCGTCCGGCCGACCTGACGCTCGGGCGGGTAGTGTCGCGGGAGCGGCGCGTCTGCGAGCCGCTCCAGTTCCACGTAGTCCTCGCAGAGGCGCTGGAACTCCAACGTCCCCGAGTCGAGCTCGGCCGCGATGGGCTCGTCCGGGGCGAGCGTGGCCCGGAGCTGCACCGCGAAGGGCGCCGCCGGCTCGGTCGGCCGGAGGAGTTCGCCGACTTGCCGGCCGTAAAGACTCGCGAGCCGCACGAGCTCCGTCGGCTGCACGCGGCGCTCGCCCTTCTCCAAGGCGACCACGGTCGTCCGCGCGACGCCGAGGTAGTCGGCGACCTCCTGCTGCGTTTTGCGGCGCGCCTTCCGCGCCTGCTGTAGGCGCTCGCCGAGGCGGCGCGGGTCGATGGTCGCGAGTGGATCACCGCGCATGGGGCCCTCCCACTTCGGCAGACGCCCACATGTCGGGCATGCCCCGCTTGAGCCGCGCCCCATCCGGGGCAGCAGACCGCGCGATGACGCGGCCAGGCGCCACCGGCGGTACCTCGACGCCGCAGGCCGGCGTGCCGTCCGGCGCCCCGTCCCGCGGCCCCGCGGTGCGCGCGGCGAACGCCCCCCACTCCTCGCAGTAGCGGCGGTAGAGGGCGACGAGCGCCTCGCGCACGGCGGTACCGCCGTCCGGGCCGGCCAGGGCGTCGGCCGCCTCTTCGAGGTCCGGATAGCGGGCCGCCAGCGCCTCCCACGGCCGCGCCGAGGCGAGCGCGCGGCGGAGGTGGTGGACTTGGCCGCCCATGGCACGGAGGGAGAAGCGGCGCTCGTAGGCGTCGGGGGCGGAGGCGTCGTACACGTCGTGGACGTAGAGGGAGGCGGGGTCGTCTGCGAGCAGGCCGGCCTGGTGAAGCGACTGGCGCCGCAGCAGGCAGGACGGGCACACACCGCACTGGTCCGCGCGCCTACTCCGCTGCGGGTACCCGTCGCAGGACACGCTCTGGCCGGCGAGCCGCGCGAGACCCGCGTCGCGCAGGACGTCGCAGAGCTCGCCCTTCGTGGTGAAGGCGTACGGCAGCGCGACCGCGAACGGCGCCCCGAAGACCCGGGTGAGCAGCGCGGACATGAGCCGTAGCGTCACGGGGTGCGTCGCGCGCGTCGCCTGGCTGCCGAGCTGCGCGTCGGTGTAGGGGAGGTTGATCGCCCCCACCCCGTTCTCGTACACGTCGAGGCCGCCAAGGCCGGCCATCCGAGCCGTCACCGCCCCGAACGCCTGGAAGACGAACCCGCGCGTGCGCTGGCTGGTCTCCTCCTGATCAAAGGCGCCCCGCCGGCGGCCGTTCAGCCCGAAGCCGACGGCGACGGGGCGCACGCGGTGCGGGAACGCCCGGGCGAGTGCCTCGAGCAGGAGGCGCTGCGGCGCGCCGATCCGCTTGTTCGTGCGGCCGCAGAACAGGACCACGGTCTCCGCCGGGTCCGCGGCGAGCCGGGCGACGAGCCCGGCGAGCGAGTCGAGGCCGCCGCTGAACAGCGCGGCCGACGCGGGCGGCGGGGGCGGCTCCGGGAACAGGCCCCGCTGCGACTCGGAGGGCCGCGCTGCCGCAGCGCGGCGCGGCACGAACGTGAACGCCCACACGTCGTCCGTCAGGTAGCCGAGGAGCTCGGCGAGCGCATCGCCCAGCCCGTCGCGGCTCCAGCGCTCGGGCTCGCGCACCGGCACCTCGACGTGCATCTGCCGCTGCCAGAGAGGCTCCGCGCGCGGCGCGGTGCGCGGGTGTCGCCGGCAGAGCCGATCCGCCACATAGACCGCGACCGCGACGTCGACGAGGTCCGCGCACTCCGGGAGCACCACCTCACCGAATGCCTGAGCGATGGGCAAATCGTTGACGTACGTGCGGCTCGTCAGCGTGGCGGCCGCCCCGTCCGCCACGACACGCACCTCGCCCCGGTCCGTGCATACGACGTCGTAGACGGCAGGGTGCGCGCGGGCGCGCCCGCGCGGGCCGCCCGGCGCCGCGTCATGCTGCGCGCCCCCGACCACGACCGGGTCGGCGTCCGCGGCGCTCATAGGATCGACTGGTTGAGGAGGGCCGCAGTCGATGGGCGGCGCGCGCGCCGGCGGGTCGGGGCGGCGCGAAGCTGGGCCGCCGACGGGTCCTTAGACAGACTCGCGCTGATGTGGGCGACGCCCCGGGCGATCAGAGCGTGGCACTGCTCGGCGACACGGTCGAACGCCGCGTGGTCAGGGAAGCACTGGCCGACCAGCGCGGGGCGCACTCGCTCGAGGAGCTGCGCGTTCACCACCTCGGAGCAGACGGCCTCGGCGACCGTGATCGCCCCCGGCTGGAGCGCCGCAGCACCGTCGAAGGGCAAGGCCAGACGCCGGGCGACCGCCCGCAGCACGACCAGGGCGAACGGGGTCTGCTCCTGCGAGCGGTAGACCAGCCGCGCCTGAACGCGCGCCTCCGCTGGGGTGAGCTCACCGCGGGCTCGGGCTTCGACGATGGCGCCGTACGCGGCCTGTCCGGCGATCCCGCCGCTGGACCGCAGCGTCTCTGCGAGCGCCCGGTTCGCATGCGACGCGATCTCCTCCGGCGTCGCGCCCCTACGCAGCCGGGCAAGGGTCGACCGCCAGCGGTGGTGGATGCTGCTCGAGACGACGTCCCCGTCTGGCATCTGCGGCTCCGGGAGTGGATACCTGAACGTAATGGAGGTTCTGACATTGTCAACTATTAATGCTTCGTCTTATCAGACAATGTCAGGAATCTTTCCGGTACGGGAGGCGTTGATCCGATGCCTCTATCAAGGGGAGCGGAGTTCGCGGGAAACATTGGGGCTTTGGCCCCGGACGCCTCAGGCCACCCCCAGGCGCCGAGCCATGCGGCGTTGGTCCGACAGAGAAACGCGATCTGATCGGGCCGGCCAAGCGGACTCGTTCTAGTGTTCGCGTGCCTCGCGTCGCGCGAGGTCCAGGCATCGTTACGAAAGCGTTCCGAGAGCGCTCATCAGGCATCAGTTCGGCTTCTCCTCGGTGCCCACGAGCGACTCGCGAGCACAGGCTGCTACTCCCGCCGCAGCCCCGCCCGCCGAGTCGCCCGCCTCGATGTCCATCCTCCCCCAGATCGTGGAGTGGTCGCGTGAGCGTCCGCTCTGGCAGCAGGACGCCCTCCGCCGCCTCGTCGAGCAGCCCAGCCTCACGACCGCCGACGAGGCGGCCCTCGTCGCCCTCTGCAAGGTCGAGCACGGGCTTCGAGTCGACGACGCGCCGAAGCCGCAGCCCCTCGCGGCCATCAGCCCGGCGACCGCGCCGGCCGGCGCCCCGGCGGCGGTGCGGCTCACGGGCGTGCACGGCGTGCAGAACGTGAACGCCCTCCGCGGTGATCAGGCGCTCTCCGTGTCCACCCGGGGGGTGACCGTGGTCTACGGGGACAACGGCGCCGGCAAGTCGGGCTACGTCCGCGTGCTGAAGCAGGTGTGCCGCGCCCGCGGCGGGCGGGACGCAGTCTACCCGAACGTCTACGGCGACGACACGAAGCCGGCGAGCGCCGTCGTCACGTACGAGGTGCAGAAGGCGTCAGACGCGGCGGGGGCGGACCCCGACCCGGAGGTCCGGAGCGTGACGTGGGGCGCCGGGGTGACGGGGCACGCGGAACTCGCACAAGTCAGCGTGTTCGACACGCGCACGGCCGCCGTCTACGTCACCAAGGAGAACGACGTCGCGTACCTGCCGCACGGGACCGACCTGTTCCCGAAGCTCGTGCAAGTCTGCGAGAAGGTGAAGCAGGCCCTCGAGACCGAGATCAGCCAGCTGGAGCGCGACCGCGACCGCTTCGAGACCATCGCGCCGGGGACCAAGGCGTTCGATCTGCTCCAGGCACTGCACGTCTCGACCGCGCGTCAGCGCTTCGACGGGCTCGCGGCGCTAACCGACGACGACCGCGCCCAGCTTGAGCGGCTGCGTGTGGAGGAGCAGCGCTTCCGGGCCGAGAACCCGGTCGGCCGCGCCCAGGAGCGCCGCCAGTGCGCCGCCCGGCTCGCGGCCGCCCGCACGCGTCTCGCCGACCTCGAAGCGGCACTCGACCACTCCGCCATCCGCGGGCTCCGCGAGGCGCACGAGGCGCTGGCGACCGCGCGCGCCGCGGCGGCGCTGGCCTCCGGGGAGGCGTTCGCAAACGCCCCCCTCGGCGGGGTCGGCGGCGACACGTGGCGCGCGCTCTGGGAGGCCGCCCGGAAGTTCGGCGCGCAGGGTGCCGTGCCGGCCCAGCCGTTCCCCCCGGCCCCGGGCGCGGAGGGGGCGGTCTGCCTGCTGTGCCAGCAGGAGCTCGCCGCCGACGCCCGGGCCCGCATGCAGGGGTTCGAGGAGTTCGTCCGCGGGGAGACGCGCCGGGCCGTCGACCGAGCCACGCGCGAGCTCGAAGAGCGGGTCGCCGCCCTCGACGCGATCAAGCCGCAGAACCTCGCCGACGCGACCCTCCTCGACGAAATCAAGTCGCTCGACGAGGAGCTGGAGCGCATCCTGGCGGACTGTGCGTCGGACCTCGCGTTGCGGCGGGAGGCCGCGCTCGCCGCCGCCCGGGCTTCCGAGCTGACCGCCGACTGGGACCCGTTCGCGTACGCGCCGCTCGGCGCGCGCGAGCGCCTGTACGAGCTTGAGGAGCGCGTGCACGCGGAGGCGGCGCAGTACGAGGCCGGCGTGGACCCCGGGGTGCGCAAGGACGCCGAAGCGGCGCTGCGCGAGTTGGAGGCGCGCGCGGCGCTCGGCGAGCTACGGGAGCGCGTCTACGCGGAGATCAAGCGGCAGACGCGCCGCCTCCAGCTGCGCGAGGCGGTCAAGTCGACGAACACGGCGCTGATCACGAAGCGGAGCACCGAAGTGCTGCGCGAGGCTATCAGCGAGCCGCTCGCGCAGGAGTTCGCCCGGCAGGTCGCGGCGCTCAACCTCACGCACCTGCCGATCTCGGTGGACGCCTCGCACGGGCAGAAGGGGCGTGCCTTCCACGCGCTCTCGCTCGGCACCAAGAACAGCGCGAAGGTGCCCACCGAGGAGGTGCTCAGCGAGGGCGAACACCGGTGCACGGCGCTCGCAGCCTTCTTCGCCGAGGTGTCCCTCCAAGGGTCGGAGTCGACGGTCGTCTTCGATGATCCCGTGTCCTCGCTTGACCACGCCCGTCGCGGCTACGTGGCGCGCCGGATCATCGAGATCTCGCAATCTCGGCCGGTGCTCGTGTTCACGCACGACTTGGCGTTCCTCTGGATGCTGCACCACGCGGCGGAGGCGGCGAGCGCGCTGCTCACGCCGCGATACTTCCGCCGCGACGCCCAGGGGGCCGGGCTGATCACCGACGAGTGGCCGTGGGACGGCCTGACCGTGAAGAGCCGTGCGGGGACACTCAAGCAGGCGCTCGTTCAGCTCAAGAAGCTCGCGGAGACCGACCGGCCCGTGTACGAGCGCGAGGTGCGCCTGTTCTACGGCCGGCTGCGCGACACGTGGGAGCGCTCGGTCGAGGAGCTTCTGTTCAACGGGGCGCTGCGGCGTTTTCACCCCGAGGTCCAGACACTCCGACTGCGCAACCTCCACCGGATCACCGAGGTGCAGATGGAGACGTTCATGGCCGGGATGACCAAGTCGTCGCAGTGGATCCAGGGGCACGACCACGCGACCGCGCTCGCGCTCGCGGTGCCGGACTACGACGAGGTGAGCGCCGACTTCGCCGTCTTCGAGCAGTGGATGCAGACGATGAAGAAGCAGAACGCGGCCGACAACTGAAGCCGCTGGCGCACCACGGCCGGCGAGCGTGGTATGGCCCGGGCGATCCGCCGCTTGGGCCGCCCAGGCGGGCCCAGGGAGTTCGTTCGAGACGCAAGAAGCTCGGAGGGCCGCAGCCCCGGGCCCGGCCACGGCGTCCGGAGGCGGCGAGCGGCGGGAAGCGGGCACCCGCGGGCAGGCTCCGACGCGCTGGGGCGGCCCTGGGGCTCGTTCGGCCGTACCGAGCTAACTCTTTGTCTGTCTTAGAGTTCTGCCGCCGGTCGAGAGGGGCACCGCAAAATGGTTGTACCGCCACTCCTCCCAGGACGTGTGCCCGTGGAACGTCAGATTCGCCGAGGAGCTGCCCGAGGACTCGCCGTTCCGGCCGCGCGAGGCGCTCGCGGGCAAGGACGCGCGCACGCTCGCGCGCGAGATCCTGTCGATGGACGTCGACGCCTACCGCGCGGCGTTCCGGGGCTCGGCGATGAAGCGCGCGAAGCTGCCGGCGATGCAGCGCAACGCGGCCGTCGTCCTCGGCAACGTCGGCACCGCGGAGGACGTCGACGTGCTCACCCGCGTGCTGGACGACGAGGAGCCGCTCCCCTCGACGGGCTCGGGGCAGGCCGTGCGGGAGCACGCGGCGTGGGCGCTCGCGCGGCTGCGCCATTAGGATGGCACTTCGCGGAAGAACCCGGCCATCGTGTCGGCCTTTTGCGCCGCCGTCCATTGCCGCTACCGGAGCTTCACGAACGCGAGTCCGTTCTGCTCGTTCATGGGGATGACGAGCTGGTTCGCGCCCGCGTCGTAGCACATCGACGCCGCGCTCGGGATGTTGCGCGCGATGAGCTCCGCGGGGCGGCCCGGCCGGATGCGCGAGACGCCGCCCTGGAAGACGCTGCTCACGTACTTCGTCCCGTCCGGCATGATCACGAGACCGTCGCTGCCCGCCTGCGCCGCCGCCTCGGTGCGGAGGACGCGGCCCGCCGGCGAGAAGGTGACCACGGCGGAGTCGCCGCTGTTCGCCACGACCACGTTCCCCTGCGGGTCGAGCGCGACTCCGTTCGGCATCCGCAGCGGCGCGCCCTCGGCGAAGACGCGCACCGCGCCGTCGGGCGCGACCTTCAGGACCTGCCAGGTCGCGGGATTCCCGCTCGGGCCGAAGTCGCCCGTCCGGGTGGCGTAGATCGTTCCGTCCTTCGCGACTGCGAGGTCGTTCAGCCACTGCGCCTGCGCGACGCGCACCTCGCCGGCCGGGACACCCGTGCGCAGGTCGAACTTCCGGATCACCGCGACCCGCGGATCATCGGCCGTCGTGTTGCCGTCGCTGTCGGCCAGGTACAGCACGCCGCCCGCGATCTCGCTGCCGAACGGATCGTTCAGCGTGAGCGGCGGCGTCAGGGCGCGCCGCGCCGCCGGCGGCTGCACGCCGATCCAGCGCGCCGTGTGGACCGACCCATCGTGCTTGATGAAGGACACGAAGGCGTCGTTGGCCAGCACGCGCTGGTTGGCGGCGCGGTTCGGCACCACGATCACCCCGCGCTCCGCGTCGTACGCGCAACTCTCCGCGTTGTGGATCGCGCCGAACACCGTCACGTTCGCGGACACGGGCTCGAACCGCCCGCCGGCCCCGCCCGCCCCCGCCGGCGTGACGCCGAGCGGGGTGCCGACGACGTACGGCTGCGGGGCGGGCTGGGGCGCGGCCGGCTGGGCGGCCGCGAGGGCCGGGACAACGGCCGCCGCCAGGACGGCCGTCATGGCGGCCGGCAGGGCGGCGAGCGTCAGAAGGTCGGAGCTAGGCGGCATGGGGCGCTCAGGTGAGGTGGCAGGACGCACGGCTCGGGACGCGCTCAGCGGTCGATCATCCGCTGCGAGCCCTCGGAGTACCGGGCGCCCTGCACCGGGATCTGGGCGACCGCCGCGTCGATCTCGCGCAGGTCGTCCGGCGTGAGCTCGACGTCGACGGCGCCGAGGTTCTCCTCGAGCCGATGCAGCTTCGTCGTCCCCGGGATCGGCACGATCCACGGCCGCTGCGCCAGCACCCAGGCGAGCGCCAGCTGCGCGGGCGTCACGCCCTTCCGCGCCGCGATGGCCCGCACGAGGTCGACGACCGCCTGGTTCGCCTTCCGGTTCTCCGGCGCGAAGCGCGGCACCGTGTTGCGGAAGTCGCTCGGATCGAACGTCGTCGTCTCGTCGATCTTCCCCGTGAGGAAGCCCTTGCCGAGCGGCGAGAACGGGACGAAGCCGATCCCCAGCTCCTTGAGCACGGGGAGGATCTCCTGCTCCGGCTCGCGCCACCACAGCGAGTATTCGCTCTGGAGCGCCGCCACCGGCTGCACCGCGTGCGCGCGGCGGATGGTCCGCACCCCTGCCTCGGAGAGACCGAAGTGCCGCACCTTGCCCTCCGCGATCAGCTCCCGCACGGTCCCCGCGACCTCCTCGATGGGCACGGCGGGGTCCACGCGGTGCTGGTAGAGCAGGTCGATGCGGTCGGTACGCAGGCGCCGGAGCGAGTCCTCCGTCCCGCGCCGGATCGTCTCCGGCCGGCTGTCGAGCCCACCGGCCGGCTTCCCGTCGCCATCGTACGCGAAGCCGAACTTGGTCGCGATCACCGCCTGGTCGCGGACGGGCGCGAGGGCCTCGCCGACGACCTCCTCGTTCGTGTACGGGCCGTAGATCTGCGCCGTGTCGAAGAACGTCACGCCGCGCTCCACCGCCGCGCGGATCAGCCGCACCGCGTCGCCGCGGTCGGTCGCCGGCCCGAGGCCGAAGCTCAGGCCCATGCAGCCGAGGCCGAGGGCGGACACCTGGGGGCCGTGCTGACCCAACGTGCGCATCTTCATGCGGATCTCCTGGTGGTGATGGTCGGTCGTGCAACATGCGCAGAACGCGGCGGGGCCGCGGTCACCGCGCGGTCTCGGCGAACACCTGCCGTGCGACGCCGACGGCGGTGACCGCGCTCGGCCAGCCGGCGTAGAACGCGAGCTGCGTGATCGTCTCGACCAGCTCCTCGCGCGTCACCCCGTTCCGGAGCGCCAACGCCAGGTGCGAGCGGAGCTGGTCCGGCCGGTTCATCGCGATCAGCGCGCTCACGGTCGCGAGGCTGCGGTCGCGCCGGGACAGTCCGGCCCGCGCCCAGACGTCTCCGAACAGCACGCGGTCCGTGAGCTCCGCGAGATGGGGCGCGATGTCCCCCATCGCCCGCTGCGCCGCCGAGGGCTGGGCACCGGCGGGGCCGCCAGCCGCCGGCGCGGTCGCAGCGCCCGCCGGGGCGCCGTACTGCACGTCCGTGACGTGCTCCATCCACTCGACCCCCTTCCCGTCGAGCGCCTCGGTGAGCGCGACGTGCGTCATCGACGTGGTCGGCGCCGCGCCGTGCCAGTGCTTCACGCCGGGCGGGATCCACACGACGTCCCCCGGCCGGATCTCCTCGGCCGGCCCGCCCCAGCGCTGCACGCGTCCGACGCCCGCCGTCACGATCAGCGTCTGCCCGCGCGGGTGCGTGTGCCACGCGGTGCGGGCGCCGGTGTCGAAGGACGCGATCCCGCCCGACGGGCGCGCCCCCGCCGCGGCCGGGGCGTCGAACATCGGGTACACGCGCGCGACCCCGGTGAAGTGCTCGCGCGGCGCGATCTGCGGTTCGCCGCGGTCGCCGCTGCGGCTGACGACGATGTCGGACACGGCCTGCGCCTCCAGTTGGGTGGTCGACACGGCGAGGGCGAGGGCCAGCGGGCCGAGGAGGCGCCGCCCGCCGGGCCGTCGTGCGGAACGCCGCGTCATCGGGGCGGCGCCTCCACGCCCGACATGACGAGCACCTGATCGGGGAGCCGGGCCCCGCGGACCTCGACCGCGCGCACGGCCGCGTTCAGCTCCGAGAGCTCGTCCGGCGTGAACCGCACGTCCGCCGCGCCCGCGTTCTCGACCAGGTGGGCCATCTGCGTCGTTCCCGGGATGGGGACGACCCACGGCCGCTGCGCCAGCAGCCAGGCGAGCGCGATCTGCCCGGGCGTGGCCCGCTTCCGCTCGGCCCACCGCTTCAGCAGCGCGACGAGCTGCAGGTTGTGCGGCAGGTTCTCCGGCGCGAAGCGGCCCTCGATGCCGCGGATGTCGCCGGGCGCGAAGCGTGTGTTCGCGTCGATGGCGCCCGCGAGGAACCCGACGCCGAGCGGGCTCCAGCAGACGAAGCCGATGCCCAGCGCCTCGCACAGGGGGAGCAGCTCCCGCTCCGGGCCGCGCCACAGCATCGAGTACTCGTTCTGGACGGCGGTGACCGGCAGCGCGGCGTGCGCCCGGCGGAGCGTCTGGAGCCCCATCTCCGAGAGCCCCCAGTGCAGCACCTTGCCCTGCGCCATCAGCTCCTGCACGGCCCCGGCGACGTCCTCGACGGGCACCTCGGGGTCGACGCGGTGCTGGTAGAGGAGGTCGATGCGGTCCGTGCGCAGGCGCCGGAGCATGCCCTCGACGACGACCTTGATGTGGGCGGGCTTGCTGTTGCGGCCCGGCCGGCGCTCGCCGGTCTGCTGGTCGATGTTCCAGCCGAACTTCGACGTGATCACCACCTTGTCCCGGAACGGCGCGACGGCCTCGCCGAGGATGCGCTCGCACTCGTGCGGGCCGTACGCCTCGGCGCAGTCGAAGAAGGTGACGCCCCGGTCGTAGGCGGCGCGGAGGATGTTGAGCATCTCCGGGCGATGCGGCACCGTCGTCTCGTACCGGCGGTGCATGTTCTGCACGCCGATCCCGACGCTCGAGACCTCGAGCTTGCCGAGTCGGCGGCGCCCCGGCGCCGCCGTGGGCGCCGCCCCGGGCGTGGTGCCCGCCGTGGTCGACTGCGCGAGCGCGCTCGTGGCGATGCCGCCCAAGAGCGGCGTGGCGGCCAGCGCACTCGCCGACTGAAGGAAGCGGCGACGTCCGATCTCATGGCGCCTCTCGTTGCTCATCACAGCTCCTGGCGCGTCGGCCGGAAGAGGATCTCGTTGATGTCGACGTCTTCGGGCTGGCTGATCACGAAGGCGACCGCGCGGGCGAAGGCGTCGGCAGGGATCGCGTACGCGGCGTAGAACTGGCCGATCCCCTGCGCGATGTCCGGCTCCGTCACGCTGTTGGGCAGCTCCGTCGCGACCGCGCCGGGCGAGAGGATCGTCGTGCGGAGCCCCCACGGCTTCACCTCCTGCCGGAGCCCCTCGGAGATCACGCGCACCGCGGACTTGGTCGCCGAGTACACAGCCCCGGCAGGGCCGACCCGATGGCCCGCGACCGACGAGACGTTGATGATGTGCCCCGCCTTCTGCCGCTGCATGTGCGGCAGCGCCGCGGCGATGCCGTACAGCACGCCCTTGATGTTGACGTCGATGGTGCGGTCCCAGTCGTCGATCTTGCGGCGCTCGAGCGGCGAGTGCGGCATCAGCCCCGCGTTGTTGAGCAGCACGTCGACGCGGCCGTACCGCTCGACCGCCGCGTCGACCAGGGCCTGGACCTGCGCGGCGACCGTCACGTTGGTGGCAAGCGCGAGGGCCCGGCCACCCGTGCCCGTGATCTCGTCGACGAGGGCCTGGAGGCGCTCGGCGCGGCGGGCGCCCAGCACCACGGTCGCGCCGCGTTCGGCCAGGTACCGCGCGGTGGCCTCGCCCAAGCCGCTGCTGGCGCCCGTGATGACGACGACCTTGCCCGCGATGTTCGTGGCGTCGGCCGGCACGGTGGTGTGCATGTCGATCACGCCTCGGGGATCGGGACGCCGAAGCTCTCCAGCGTGATGCTGTCGGGCTCCGGCCCGCCGCGCACCCCGGTCTCCAGCGCGTCGATGGCGGCCACCTGCTCGCGGGTGAGCGCGAAGTCGAAGACGGCGAAGTTCTCGGCGATGCGCTCGGGCTTCACCGACTTGGGGATCGCGGCGCGACCCTCCTGCAGGTGCCAGCGGAGCATCACCTGCGCGGGCGACTTGCCGTGCTGGCGCGCGATGTCGCGCAGCGTCGGGTCGTCGAAGCTCCGCTTCTCCATCCCCCGGTACGAGGTGATGCCACCGACGGGCGACCACGCCTGCGTCGCGATCCCGTGCTGCGCGTGTAGGCGCTGCAGCGCGCGCTGCTGGAAGTACGGGTGCACCTCGATCTGGTTGACCGCGGGCACCACCGACGCCACGGCCAGCAGGCGCTCGAGATGCTCGGGCATGAAGTTGCTCACGCCGATGGCGCGCACCCGGCCGTCGGCGAGCAGCCGCTCGAGCGCGCGGTATGCGTCGAGCGTGCGGTCGAACGCGGTCGGCAGCGGCTGATGCAGGAGCAGCAGGTCGAGGCGCTCGACGCCGAGCTTGCGCGCGCTCTTGTCGAAGGCGTGCAGCGTGGCATCGTAGCCGTAGTCGCTGATCCAGACCTTCGTCTCGATGAACACGTCCTCGCGCGCGACGCCGGAGCGGCGGATGCCTTCACCCACCTCGCGCTCGTTGCCGTAGGGGGCGGCCGTGTCGATGAGGCGGAAGCCGGTCCGGAGGGCCGCCTCGACGGCAGCGGCGGTCTCGGGCGGGGGGCTCTGGAAGACGCCGAGCCCCAGGGCGGGGAGCTCGACGCCGTTGTTCAGGACGGTGACGGGAGTGCGCGAGGGCATGACAGCGTCTCGATTCGGGTACGGCAGGGAATCAACGCCCGCGGAACCGGTCGATCTACTTGCCAAACCCGACCGCCCTGGTCAGTATACTGACCAATGGCGGATGAACTCGACGGGATGGCGACCTTCGTCGCCGTGGCCGAGGAGAAGGGGTTCCGTGCGGCCGGCGGGCGGCTCGGCGTGAGCCACTCGGCGGTCAGCCAGACGCTGACGCGGCTGGAGGAGCGGCTCGGGGTTGCGCTCGTGCGGCGCACCACGCGCAGCGTGCACCTCACCGAGGCCGGCGAGCGGCTCTATGCCGCCGCGCGCGTGGCGCTGGACGAGGTGCGGGCCGGCGTCGCCGCGGTGGGCGAGCTGTCGGGTAGGCCGGGCGGCACGCTGCGCCTCCACACGTCGAGCGCGGCGCTCACGATGTTCGGCGAGGCGCTGCTCCCCGGGTTCCTCACCGAGCACCCGCGCGTCCGGCTCGACCTCATCGTCAGCGACGCGCCGGTCGACATCGTGGCCCAGGGGGTCGACGCCGGCATCCAGCTCGGGGAGGTCATCGACAAGGACATGATCGCCGTTCCGGTGACGGGAGACCTCCGCATGGCGGTCGTCGGCGCCCCGTCCTACTTCGCGCGGCGCGGCGTCCCGATGCACCCGCGTGACCTAGTGGCGCACGACTGCCTCAACTGGCACCCGACGGCCGCCGCCCCGGCCTACCGCTGGGAGTTCACCGAGAACGGGCGCGACTTCACGGTCGCGGTCCCGGCGCGCGTGCTCTCGACCGGCTCGGCGATCAACCGCACCCTCGCCGTCGCTGGCCTGGGCGTCACGATGGCGTTCGATGCCTACGTGGGCGACTTCCTCGCCCGGGGAGACCTCGTGCGGGTGCTCGAGAGTTTCTGCGAGCCGTTCCCCGGCTACTACCTGTACTACCCGGAGCGGCGGCAGGCCTCCCCCGCCCTGCGCGCGTTCGTGGAGTACTTGCGCGGCGCGAGGCGGCGGTCGAAGGCCGGCAGTGAGCGTCCGGCTGCCGCGCGTCATCGCGCGGCGAATGGTGATCGGGCGGACGGCACCCGCGGTCGCGTGAAGCGCCGCTGATCAAGTCGCGACACCGCCACGAGCACCTCACCTAACGGAGTAGCCCGGCCGCCCCACCTGGGGCGGCGAGGCCGTCCTCGTGCGGTACGTGTGCGAGCGCTCGCTTACGCGCGCACCAGCTTCTTGTAGGCGAGCCGGTGCGGCTGGTCCGCGTCCACACGCTGACGTTCGCTGGTTCTCGACGCACGTCAGGTAGTTCAGGTGGTCGGCTTGACACACGCCCCCGTGTTCGGAGACCGACGCGTGCTCCCGCGAGCTACCGGCCACCCACGGAGCGTACGCGCAGGTCGCGGAAGTGGGCGACGGTGCCCGCGTCGATCCAGAGCGCGATGGCGCCACGCGCCTGCCGTCCCGTCTTAACGTCGTTCACGATAAGCGTGGGCTGTGGTTGACCGTGTACGAAGAGCCGCGCCGTGTCGCCGCGCACCTCGATCCGGATGCGGGTCCACGCGTCGGGCACGAGGTCGACGTACGCCTCGTACCGGCTCGGCGTCTCGCTCCGCAACCGATTCCAGGTCCACGCCGGGTGCGAGATGTACTGCGCCGCGTGGTTGCGCCGCTCCTGGTCCGGGGCGCGGCCGTTCGTCGGGCGCAGGTAGAACGCGTCGTACGTCCTGAGGTCCGGCTGCACGCGGAACGCGATCCCGACGAAACCGCGCGCCCCCGCCGCCGCCCCCGGTGCCGGGGCGCCGGCGATCTCGCCCTCGATCACGCCGTCGGCGAAATCGGTCCCCTCGATCACCGCGAGCCGTTCGATCTGCGCCTGTTGCTCGAGGGGCTGCCCCTCGAGGCGGCGCTGCACCTCGGACGCCGTCGTGACCCGCACGCCGCGCTTCCCGGCGTGCGTCACCGCCGTCGCGGTCACGTTGTGCAGGCGGAGACCGTCCGCCGACGCCAGAGCGTGGCGGGTGGCCGGCGCGGGCTGCGGGGGTTGCGCCCACGCGCCGTGTATCGGGAGCACTGGGAGCAGCGCGATCAGGGCGGCGGAGGCGGCGGCGGCACGACGCGCGCGGGTCATGGGCGGCTCCGGCGAGTGGCGTCGCTGGTGGCGCGGGGGTCGGGCGTCTTGAACTCGGTGCGCACGGCCTCGAACGGCTGGTCGCTCAGGTTCTCGGGCTGGTGCGGACCCGCATCTTCCCAGGCGACGGTGCCCGCCTTCACCGTCGCCTCCATCGGCGCCCGGCCCGGCACCGTCATTCGGAGGTGGCCGGGGGTTAGGAACACGGTCACGGAGCGGGGGTGGTCGTGCATGTTCCCCTTCGCGTGCGGCCCGTAGCGGATGCGCAGCACGCGCACCTCGGTGTTCTCGAACTCCACCGTGTAGTGCGCGGGGTCCGCGGTGATCGCGTCGGGGATGGCGGCCTGCGTCTTCGAGACCTGGGTCGTCCGGGCCAAGGCGGCCGGCGGCGCGCCGAGCGCCGCCTGGATGCGCTCCGCCACGTACGCCGGGGCCTCCAAGTACCCCGTGTGCCCCTGCCCGCTGAGCGGCAGCACGGCGACGCCGGGCTGACCGCTCACCCACGTGCGCGTGATGGCCGTCAGCATCGGGCCTGACTGCTCGCCGAGCACGATGGTCGTGCGGCCCCGGATGCGGCCGAGCTCCTCGGCCGTCGGCGCGAATGCATCGAGCGACTCCACCTCCCGGATCCACGAGGGGAGCAGCGTGCGGTACTGCGTCCAGAGCGGCGCGTTCTGGCGGATGCCCGCGATCACCGCCGGGGGCGTGCCCATGATCGTCTGGAACGCGCGGGTGAGGGCGGAGTCACGCAGCGCAGGGTCGCGCTGGCCGGCGTCGAGCAGCGCGCGCACCGGCGCCCGCCCCTCGGCCGCGATGGGGCCGTTGAGGCCCGCGCCCGGGTCGTACAGGACGACTGCCCCGGGGAAGCGCGTTTTGATGGCGTAGCGGCCGACCACCGCGCCGCCGTACGAGTGGCCGAACAGGTCCACCGCGGTCGGGCCGCCGACATCGGCGACGACGGCCGCGAGGTCCTGCGCCTCGAGCGCGAGCGAGTGCGGGGCGGCGTCGCCGCTGCGCCCGCGCCCTCGGCGCTCGACGACGACGAGGTGGCGGGTCGCCGCGAGCCGGTCGGCGACGGGGAGCCACTCGTCGGCGACGGTCATCGAGCCGTGCACCATGACGAGCGGCCGCCCCGTCCCCGCGACCAGGTAGGCGATGCGCGTCCCGTCGGCGGAGGTGACGGTGCGCGCGGCGAACGGATGGGTCGGCGCGGGCGGCGCGGCCTGCGCGGCGGCACCGCGCGGGTCGGCCAGCAGCGAGGTCGCCAGCAGGGCGGCGCGGGCAGCCAGATGGAGGAAGGGGCGCGTGCGGAGCATGGGACGACTCGAACGATGAGAGGAAGCGACGCGGGCCCGCCCCACGGGCGACGGTGGGGCGGGCGTCGGCACGCGCGTCAGGAGACGGCGACGAAGGCGGGCGCGATGCCCGTCCCGCGGCCGGCCACGTAGCCGAAGTAGATGTTGAGCAGACCGAGCGGCTCGAGCTGCCGCGCGTTGGCGAGCGGGCCGGCGTCCACGGCCTCGAAGCCCGCGCTCTCGATCAGCGCGCGGACGGCGTCCTTCGCGCCCGCGTCGTCGCCGGCGTAGAGCACCTGCGCCTTCGCCGCCTCGGTGGAGGCGTCGCTGCCGAGCACCTGCGCGAAGATCGTGTTGAACGCCTTCACCACGCGTGCGGTCGGCACCGCCTTCTGGATCTCCTCGGCCGCCGACGTCGTGTGGCCGACGCTGAGCCCGGACATGTCCGCGGTGAGCGGATTGCTGATGTCGACGACCGTCTTGCCCCCCACGTCGCCCGCGCCTCGGAGGGCGTCGACGGCCGCCCCGTAGGGCACCGCCAGGAGGAGCAGGTCCGCGTCGCGGGCGACCTCCTCGGGTCGGACCGCGCGGGCGTTGGGGCCCGCCGCGGCGGCTGCCTGCTGGGCGTGCTCGGGGCTCTGGGCCGTGACGGCGACGTCGTGGCCGGCAGCCGCGAGGCGCGTGGCGAAGGCGCGGCCCATGTTGCCGGCGCCGATGATACCGATCTTCGTGCGAGCCATCGTGAGTCTCCGTGGTGGTGTGGTGGGCTTACTGTATCTGCCCCGAGAACAGTTACCACAAAAGCAACAGTTATTCCGGGCACGCCGTCAGCGTGACGCGGTCGCGCCCTCGCGCTCCTGCTCCCGCCGCACGACGTCAGCGAGCAGGTCGGCGATGGTCGTGCGGTCGAGCTGGGTGTCCACCGTCTCCTCGACCTGCCGGACGGTGCCGCCGAGCACGCCCTTGATGTTCCGGCCGATCTTGCACATCGGGTGCGGCGACGGGTGCAGTGGAACCAGCTCGCGCGTCTCGTCCACCGCGTGGTAGACGTCGCGGAGCGTGATCTCCTCCGCCGGGCGCGCGAGCACCGTGCCGCCGCCCGCCCCCTCCGTCCCCGCCGTGAGCCCCGCCCGGCCGAGTTGGGCCAGGATGCGGCGGACGAACGACGGGTTCGTCCCCACGCTGCCCGCGACGGTCTTCGACGTCACGGGCGTCCCCGCCTGCTCGGCGATGAAGACCAGCACATGGACGGCGACGGCGAAGTGGGTGTTCATCTGGTATCCATATCAATTACTGTATGCAGTATAGATACGCGCAACTAGGACGTCAAGATGCGGCGTCTTGATCTCAGGCACCGTCACCGCACCACGGGAGCCTCCCCAGGGCGCGAAGCTAAACCTTTGCAGCCCTGAGAGTTCGGGCGCCTGCGCCAAGCGGGATCTCAAAACGGGTACATCGCCAAACGTCCCAGGACGTGTGCCCGTGGAACGTCAGATTCGCCGAGGAGCTGCCCGAGGACTCGCCGTTCCGGCCGCGCGAGGCGCTCGCGGGCAAGGACGCGCGCACGCTCGCGCGCGAGATCCTGTCGATGGACGTCGACGCCTACCGCGCGGCGTTCCGGGGCTCGGCGATGAAGCGCGCGAAGCTGCCGGCGATGCAGCGCAACGCGGCCGTCGTCCTCGGCAACGTCGGCACCGCGGAGGACGTCGACGTGCTCACCCGCGTGCTGGACGACGAGGAGCCGCTCCCCTCGACGGGCTCGGGGCAGGCCGTGCGGGAGCACGCGGCGTGAGCGCTCCGGCGGCTCGGCGGCAGGTAGCCCGAGACCCCGACGTGTGTCCGACGCGGGACCCCGAGTCAGAGACGGGTTCCCGCGGACGATCGGCGCCACGCTCGCCGCCGCGCGGCCGGCCAGCCCCTCGGCCTCGTAGCGGGTAGCCAGCGGCGGATGACGGATGGCGCCCCCCACGGGGGCGCCATCCGTCATGCGGAGCGCGGGTGGCGCGGCTCCGTCGAGCGCTACTTCGACGCCGCCGCCAGCCGCCTGATCTCGCTCGCCATCGCGCGGACGCGGGCGCCGTCCTTCGCGCCGCCGGCGTCCTTGTCGACCTGCCCGGCGAGCGTCCTGAGCGAACGGGCGCGGGCCGCGCCGGTCTGCTGCTCGGCCGCGGTGAGCGCGGCATCGATCGCCGAGGTGCGCGAGGCGTCGAGGCCGGCGCCGCGCACCAGCTGGTCGAGGTACGACCGGACGACCACGAAGGCCGGCGGCCATGTGATCTTCGGCTGGCTCTGCGGATTGTAGTCCGTGAACCGAACCAGCTTCGCCGCCGCGATCTCGTTCGCCGACAGGTGCGCGCTCGGCGTCAGCTCGTAGACGTCCATGCCGCGGTCGAGCTCGGACGAGTAGACCAGCCCGTTCCAGTAGTAGGCACCCCACGACCCGCCCATCGTCCGGCCGCCGCCGCGCACGTTCGGGTCGACCGGCCTCACCGGCACGTCGATCGGCGTCGGCGGATCGATCGAGCCGCGGTCGAAGTACGCGATCTCGAACGGCTTGTCCGGGTCGGTGAAGTCCATGACGTCGACGCCGCCCTGGTACCACCCCTGGACGTAGAGATCGCGCCCCGGCACCGGGATGATGCCGCCGTTGTGCGACACGCAGTTCTCCTCGGCGGACTGCGCCGACGGCAGCTTGAAGTACGCACGCTGCGTCTGCTTCCGCTTCGCGTCGAGCGTGATGATCGTGTTGCCGCCGAGCTCGATCATGCTCGACCTCTGGCACATCGGGCTCGTGCCGCCGCCCCACTCGTCGGTCTGGATCAGCTTCGTGCCGTCGTTGCTGAACGCCGCCGTGTGCCGCCCCTGGAAGTTGTTCGTGTCCGTGAGCGCGTCGAGGCGGACCGGCTTCTCGGGGTTCCGGATGTCGACGACGATCGAGTGCGTCGAGCACGAGGCGAGAAGCAGATTCATCGACGGGTACGCCGTCACGTCGTGGCAGTTGCGCGGCCCGGTGGACGTCGGCTCGCCGGGCGCCGGAGTGGGGGCCGCCCGCCTCGGGCCCGCCGCGGCGCGGCGCGGATCGACGGGCGCGCAGAACTGCCTGCACTCGCCCTCGCCCTCGAGGCCGGTGAAGATCCGCGCGCCGGGGATGACCGCGGCCCGCTCGGGGTGGTCGAGCGGCACCTTGATGATGTCGAGCTGATAGAGCGAGTTCGTCGGGTCGGCCGGGTCGGCGCCGTTCCGACACCCCGGCATCTCCGTGTCCGGCCGCGCCGCCTGCTGCCCCGAGACGTAGAGGTAGATGATGTTCTTGTCCTTCGGGTGCGGGACGACGGTGTGCGTGTGCGAGCCCTTACAGGTCTGCACGTTCTTCACGAGCTTCGGCGCCGCCGGGTTCGACACGTCGTAGATGCGGACGCCGGCCATGTGGTCCTTCGGGTCCTGCACGCCCTGGTCGCCGCAGTCGTTGCGGTTCCCCGCCCCTTCGGCGGAGAGGAACAGCAGGTTCCCGACGATCGACGGGTCACCCTGCGAGGTGGTGCAGCGCACGGCCGAGACGACGACCGGCTTCGCCGGGTCGGAGATGTCCCAGATGACGAAGCCGGCGAAGTTGCCCTGGTATACGTATTTCCCGCCGAACGCCAGGTCGGAGTTGACGAACGTCAGACCGCGGGCGGTGTCGAACGCCGCCGGCTTCTTGGAGAACGAGACCAGGCGCATGCCGCTGGCGGCGGTCCCCGCGTCGTAGCGGCCCGGCGTCAGGTTGTTCCGGGGGTCGGCGGCGGACGGATACGTCTGCGCCGACGCGAGCGCCGGCGAGACGAGCGCCCCGAGTACGAGAGTCAGGCGACGGACGACGCGCATCGGGTCACACTCCTGGTGGGGACGAGGACGGAGCGAACGCATGACGGGGGGCCTACTTCGGGGGAAGCTGCGTGAGCAGGCGTCTCATGATGCCGATCTCGCCGGTCTGCGTCGTCATGACGTCGTTGGCGAACACCGAGACGTCCACTTCCTGGCCGGCGGGTGGGGCGGCGAACAGGTCGTCCACCATCTTCAGCGCGCCGGCGTGGTGCTGGATCATCATCGTCAGGAACGCCCGGTCGAAGTCGACGCCCTTCGACGCGTCGAGCTCCCGGAGCTGGGCCGCCGTCAGCATCCCGGTCATCTGCATGTGGCGCCAGGACGAGGTGTCCGGCACGAACTGGCCGTTCCGGCGGAGCCAGTCCTGCATGAGGAGGATCTCCGGGATCTGCGACTGATCGATCTTCCGCGAGAGCTTCAGGACCGGCGGGCTGGCCCCGTGCGCTTCGGCCATGCGCGACATCACGACCGCCTGGGCGTGGTGGGCGATCATCCCCTGCATGAACTCGACGTCGGCCTTCGTGTAGGCCGCGCCCGCGGGAATGACGATCTCGCCGCCCATCGGCATGCCGTGCCCGGCGTGCTGCGCGGACGCGACCGACGAGGCGCCGGCCAGGAGGGAGGCGACGGCGAATGCGACGATCGGGCGTTTGGCAATCATGCGTGTGTGCTCGGTCAGTGTACCCGTCCAGCGCGAGCCGGCCGGAAGAGATCGCCGTAGCAGAGGCCGCCTGCAGGACGATGCGGCGCGAGGGGGGAGCGCCGCACGAGACGGCGGTCGCCGCCGTCCGCCGCCGCACCGGGATCGCCATGTATACGCGTATCTGCAGAGAAGCGCGGCGGCAAGTGGGCCGTCGGCCGTGAGCATGTCCTTCGACTCGTACCTCAACACGGGGCCCGGCACCGCGCGCGCAGATGTTCCGGACGCGCCACGACGCGCGCCGAAGGCTGACGCGCTCGAAACCGCTGGCTTTCGGGACTCGGGTCGGCAGATCGCGCAACCGCGGGCCGTGAACGCCGAGCGCGGCACCCGCCCCGCCGACCGGCGCGGGCAGGTGCCACGTCTACTCGGGTCGACTCACCGGCCCGAGGGCTGAAACGGAACGACGACAACCCGGCTCAACCTCTTGCACGCGCCCTACTTGCGCCCCCGCCCGCGGAGGGTGTTCCGGCCCGTCTTGAGCTGGATCTCAATAACGGGTAGACCGCCAGACGTCCCGGGAGGTGTGCCCGTGGAATGTGCGGTTCGCGCGCGAGCTGCCCGAGGGCTCGCCGTTCGCGTCATGGAGGCGCACGTGCAGTACACGGTCACGAGCCGCGGTCGCCCGATCGGTGCGACGGATCTCGGGCTCGCCCCTGGCCCTCACTCGTGCAGGGTGCTCGTCCAGGGATCGAACACCGCGACGCCACGCCTCGCACAATCCGAAACGTTTCGCGTGACGAGCGTCAGGCCGCGCGTCGCCGCCGTGGCGAGGAGGAGTCCGTCGATCACCGGGAGGGGCCGACCGGCGGCGTGCGCGTCGGCGGTGAGCGTCCCCCACGAGATGGCGATCTCCTCGTCCACGGAGAGCACCCGTCCGAGGAACTGTGCCGGCATTTCGGTGCGCGCCCAGCGTGTCAGCCGATCCCGACGCGTCCCGGCGGCCAGCGTGCGGACTCCCTTCTCCAGTTCACCGAGCGTGAGGACGCTCAGCGCCAGGTCGAGCGCAGACCGCGCGCGTACCCACGCGACGACGGCGGCGGCCCGCGCGGGCCGCACGAGCTCCGAGAGGACGTTCGTGTCCAGCAGGTAGCGCATCGAGGTCGCAGGGACGCCCTCAGAACTCGACGTCGCGGCCGACGTCGCGCGCACGCGCGAACGGATCGGCATCCGCCGCCCCGTCGAAGACGCCGTCGGCGACGGCCGCCGCGAGCGGCGATGCGCGGAGGAAGTCGACCAGGTTCGTGGGCGCGACGAGCCGCTCGTAGTCAGCCCGCGCGATCACCACGACGGCGGCGTCGCCCCGCCGGCCACGAATGACCAGCTGTGGCTGGTGGTCGAGCGCACGCCGCACGACCTCGCGGAAACCGTTCTTCGCCTTCTCGAGCGTCCACGTGTCCATCGCTGTCCTCCGGCGCGCCTCACTCCATGAAGATCGACCAAACCTATCCAGTCTGGCCAGGAAGCTACCGTTCTGGGGGCTGGAGGTCGGTCGTCCTGGCCTCGGGCGAGGACGAGGGATCTTCCTCGACGTGCTCGACGCGCTCGACGCTCGGAACGGGCGGCCTAGTCGACCCGCATCGCCACGGTCGGCTCCACCCGGAGCGCGCGCCGCGTGGGGACGACGCAGGCGAGCAGGCACACGCCGAACATCAGGACCGCATACCCCAGGGCGCCGGCGAGGGCGGCCGGGGTCGCTTCCTCGACGTCGCGCAGCAGCACGGTGAGCACGCACCCGGCGACGACGCCGAGCCCCACCTGCGCGAGCGGCCGCGCGAACACCGAGACGACGAGGCGCCGCCGGCTCGCGCCGAGGGCGACGCGGATCCCGATCTCGCGCGTGCGGCGCGCCACGGTGAACGACATCACCGCGTAGATCCCCGCCAGCGCGAGGAGCATCGCCACCGCGCTCACGACGGCGAGGAGCCGGACCCAGAACATGGTGAACTCGATGCCGGCGTCGCTGAGGGTGTCCATGCGGGCGACGGCGTCGACGCGCAGCGTGGGGTCCACCGCCGCGGCGACGGCGCGCAGCCGCGGGGCGAACGCATCCGCCCGCGAGCGGGCACCCGCGCCGCCGCCGCCGAGGCGCACCGCGACGTGGAGCGGCACGACGACGTCCGCCGCGAGCGGGTGGTAGAATCCCGCGACCTTCGGGTCCGTCGCCGCCGACATCCCGAGGTCGGGGACGACGCCGACGATCTCGTACCACGGGGCCGGCCCAGCGCTCTCCGAGAGCGGCCCGCTCTCCTCGTTCCTCCACTCGTAGCGGAGGCGCCGGCCGATCGGGTTGCGTCCGCCGAGCACGAGCCGGACGAACGACTCGTTCACGATGACGACGCGGGAGCCGGGCGCGAGGTCGCCGGCGTGGAACGCGCGGCCGGCGCGCACCGGAGCGCCCAGCACGTCGAAGTAGTCCGCGTCGACGGCCGAGGAGCTCGTCCGGTAGCCGCCCGGGAATCTCGGGTCGTGCGGCGCCGCGCCGCCGGAGTCCACCTCGATCCAGTGGGGCAGGTGGTGCATCCGCGGCAGCCGCTCGGCGAACGTCACCCCGACGACCCCCGGCTCCGCGAGCAGCCGCCGCTCCAGCTCGCGCGCGGTCGCCTGCCGGCGCGCGACGAACGCGGCGAGCGACGTGTCCGCGCCCGGCGCGGGCTCCCGGTCGAGCGCGATGCGCGCGGCGAGGAACTCCGCCGCCGGGAAGTCGGCCACCATCGCGCGGGCCCCCCTCACGCCGCCGTAGACGCCGAAGGCGAGCACGGGGAAGCCGAGCGTGACCGCGATCTGCGCGACGATCACCGCCGTCCAGATCCCGCCGAACGTCAGCCCCCCTGCCCCCGCGGCGGTCCGGCGCAGCCGCGCCTGCAGCCCCCGCGTGACCTTGAGCCCCGGCAGCACGCCGGCGACCGCCGCGCCAAGCACCGTCAGCCCCACGGCGTAGAGCACCGTCCACGGCGACAGGCCGGCGTGGAACCAGAACGGGAGCCGACCCGAGTGCGCTTCGAAGGCGCGGACGAGCAGGCGGACGCCGAGGCCGGCCGCCCCGAGCCCCACCGCCGCCGCGACGCCGCCCAGGACGAGCGCCTCGGCGAAGAGCTGCGCGACGATCCGCCCGCGGGTCGCGCCGAGCGCGTTGCGGATGGTGAGCTCCCCCTCGCGCGTCGCCGCCCGCGCGAACATCAGCAGCGCGACGTTCCCGCAGATCAGCACGACCAGCATGAGGAAGAAGCCGTAGCTCGACTTCGTGACGAGCAGCTCCGACCCCTCGACGAGGGCGACCGACCGCGCGTACGGCATCACGCGCGGACGCAGGTGCCGGTGCGTGCTCGGGAAGTCGGCGGCGGCGCGGCGCCCCCACGTCGTCAGCTCCGCCTGCGCCGCCTCGAGCGTGGCGCCGGGGGCGAGCCGCCCGAAGATCGTGATGGGGGGGCCGCCGCCGCGCGGGTAGTCGAGCGGCGACAGGTGGAGCGGCACCCACAGGCTCTGCGCGACCGGGAACGCGAACCCTTCGGGCATCACGCCCACCACGGTGGTCGGCGTGCGCCCGAGCCGCACCGCGCGCCCCACCACGCCGGAGTCCGCGCCGAAGCGCGTGCGCCACACGTCGTGCCCGATCACGGCGACCGGCGGCGCGTCGGGCCGCTCGTCGGCCTCGCTCAGCGCGCGGCCGAGGAGCGGGCGCACGCGCGCGACGCGGAACGCCGAGGCGCTGATCTCCGCGACCTCCGTCGGCAGCGACCCGCCGTCGCTCGTGATGAGGTTGCGCTGCGCCAGCCGGTACGCGCCGAGCTCCGCGATCGATTTCAGATCGGCGCGCCAGGCGTCGAAGTCGTGCAGCGCCTGCGGCTGGGCGCGCCCCGCGGCCGCGTCCCAGCGCTCGAGCGCCACCACGCGGTCGGCGTCGGGCAGGGGGAGCCGCGGGAAGAGCACCTGGCCGGCGAACTCGAACGCGCCCGCGGCCACCCAGATGGCGAACGCGAAGGCGAGCCCGCCGACGAGGGTGAGCCCCGGGTGCTTCACCAGCATCCGGACCCCGAGCTTCAGGTCGAGCGCGAGGCCGCCGGGCCACGCGGGGCCGCGCCCGTCGCGCATCTCCTCCTTGTAGCGCTCCACGTAGCCGAGGGCGAGCACCGCCTGGCGGCGCGCCTCCTGGGGCGCGAGCCCGCGCTCGCGCTCGAGCCGCGCCGCCTCCATGTCGACGTGGAAGCGGAGCTCCTCGTTCATGCGCTCCTCCGCGTCGCGGCGGGCGAGCAGGAGACGCAGGCGCGCGCGCCCGGCGTGGAACAGTCTCATGCGGGGCTCCGAGGGGGACCCGTCAGGTCGTGCGGAGGACGGCCTCGAGGCCGGCGGCGAAGCGGCGCCAGCTCTCGAGCTCCGCGCCGAGCGCGCGGCGGCCGGCGGCGGTGAGGCGGTAGTAGCGCGCGCGCCGGTTGTTGTCGGTGGTGCCCCACTCGCTCGTGATGAGCCCCGCCTTCTCCAGCCGCTGGAGCGCGGGGTAGAGGGAGCCCTGGTTCACCTCGAGCACCCCGTCGGAGATCTGCTGCACGCGCTGGCTGATCCCCCACCCGTGCATGGGGGCGAGGGACAGCGTCTTGAGCACCAGCAGGTCGAGCGAGCCGCGGAGGGCGTCGCTCTGCGGGCGGACGATCACGTGCGGCTCCGTGCGTGGGTTCCTGTCGACGTCGAGAGAAGGATGCGACCCGCTTCTGTAGCCGTCAAGAGGACGCCGGGAGGTGAGGCCCGCGGGGGCGCCCGGCGGGGGGTAACCGTCTAGCTTTCCGCCGACCGTCGCTCACAGCAGTCGTTCGCCCGATCCAGCCGCCTCCGCGTGACCCTCCTCTCGCTCGCCAACGTCGGCGTCTCCTTCGGCGCGACCGAACTCTTCAAGGACGTCACCTTCACCGTCGCCGAGGGCGAGCGCTGGGGCGTCATCGGGCGCAACGGTGCCGGCAAGTCGTCGATCTTCAAGCTCATCACCGGGGAGCTCCAGCCGACGGTGGGGAGCGTCGCGCGCAAGCCGCGGCTCCGGCACGCGCTGCTCGACCAGCACCGCGCGTTCGAAGGCGCGACCACGGTGTGGGAGGCGGGCGCGGCGGCGTGGCGCGACGTGATCGCCCTCGAGCAGCGCATCGCCGCGCAGGCGATGGAGCTCGGCGAACTCGGCGACCGCGTCACCGACGAGTTCCTCGAACGGTTCGGGAACGACCAGGAGCGCTTCGCCGATCTCGGCGGCTACGTGTACCATGCGCGCGTCGACGCGGTGCTGCAGGGACTCGGGTTCGACGCCGAGGAATCGAAGACGCGTCCCCTGACGTCGCTCTCGGGGGGAGAGCGCGGGCGCGTGGGGCTGGCGGCGCAGCTGATCGCCCCCGCCGACCTCCTCCTCCTCGACGAGCCCACCAACCACCTCGACCTCGACACCACGACCTGGCTGCAGGAGTGGCTGAACGGCGCCGCCGAGTCGGTCATCGTCGTGTCGCACGACCGCGCCTTCCTCGACGCCGTCTGCACGCACATCCTGCACGTCGAAGGGCGCACCAGCGAGTGGTACCGGGGGAACTACAGCCAGTTCGTGCCGCAGCGCGCCGAGCGGCGACTCACGCGCGACCGCGAGATCGAGAGGCAGCGCGCGTACGTGAAGAAGGAGGAGGAGTACATCCGGCGTAACATCGCGGGCGTCAACTCCTTCCAGGCGAAGGGGAAGCGCAAGCGCCTCGAGCGCCTGCCGCGGCTCGCGCCGCCGCCGGGCGACCCGGCGGCGATGTCGCTCGAGTTCGAGGTCGAAGACCGCGGCGGCGACCGGGTGATCGCCATCGAGGGGCTGACGGTGGAGGTGCCCGGCCGCGTCCTCGTGGAGGAGTTCACGGCGGTGATGCGCCGGAACGACTTCGTCGCCCTGGTGGGCCCGAACGGGGCGGGCAAGTCGACGTTCATCTCCACCATCATCGGCGACCGCCCGCCGGCGAAGGGCGAGGCGAAGCTCGGCGGATCGATCACGCCCGCCTGGTTCCGGCAGGACCTCTCCGACCTGCCGCTCCGCACGTCGATGTACGACGCGATCCAGAACCAGCGCCCCCTCTGGACGCGGGGGCACGTGCAGAACTGCCTGGGGGCCTTCGGCTTCAGCGGCGACGAGGTGACGCGCGAGATCGGCTCGCTCAGCGGCGGCGAGCGGGCGCGGATGGCGCTCGCGCTCATGACCCTCGCGCGCGCGAACCTCCTCATCCTCGACGAGCCGACCAACCACCTCGACGTCGAGAACATCGAGGCGCTCGAGGACGCGCTCGAGGAATTCGAGGGCTCGGTGCTGCTGGTGAGCCACGACCGCGCCTTCCTGCGCGAGGTCGCGACCCGCGTGTGGTGGTTCGACGGTCCGCGGCTCTGCGACTTCGACGGCACCTTCCGGGAGTGGGAGGAAGACCGCGCGCGCCGCGCGGCGGGGCGCTGACCCGCGGTCGCCCAAGCCGTCGAGCGTCGGAGGTGGAGGCGGAGCGGAGGCCGGCAGCGGGGGGTTGCGCGGCTGCCCGCGCTCGATACTTTACCCACAGGTTAATTAACCACGCGGTATACCATGCCGGACACCCTCTCGCTCACCTTCTCGGCACTCGCCGATCCGACCCGACGGGCCATGCTCGCTCGGCTGCGAAAGGGGGAGGCGAGCGTCGGGCAGCTGGCGGAACCGTTTCTCGGGCGCATGACGCTGCCGGCGGTCACGAAGCACCTCAAGGTGCTGGAGCGGGCCGGGCTCGTCACCAAGGGGCGCGACGCGCAGTGGCGGCCCTGCACGCTCAACGCGGCGCCGCTCCGCGACGTGGACGCCTGGATGGAGGACTACCGCGCGCACATGGAGGCCAGCCTGGACCGCCTCGGCGACTACCTCGAGTCGCTCACCACCCCCGCCCAACCGGACCCCGCCGATGAGCCGCGCGACCGCTGACGCGACCCCCGACCCGTACGAAGCCGCGAACGAGATCCGCATCACCCGCGTGTACGACGCGCCCGTCTCGCTGGTGTGGGACGCGTGGACGAAGGACGAGCACGTGGTGCACTGGTGGGGGCCGCGCGGGTTCTCGCTCACCACGCACAGCAAGGACCTGCGCCCCGGCGGGTCGTGGGCGTACACGATGCACGGCCCCGACGGGACGGACTGGCCGAACTTCACGCGCTATCACGAGGTGGAGCCGCGCGCGAGGCTCGTCTACGATCACGGCGCCTCGTCGGCCGACGCGCGGCCGCTGTTCCGCGTGACCGCGACCTTCACCGATCTCGGGGACAAGACCGAACTCGACATGCGCATGACGCTCGAGTCGGCCGAGGCGGCGGCGCGGACGCGGACGTTCGTCAAGGAGGCCGGCGGCAACGGCACGTGGGATCGCCTCGCCGAGTTCCTCGAGCGGCAGACCTCGAAGGCCGACGTGTTCGTGATCAATCGCAGCTTCGAGACGGACGCCGCCACGATGTTCGACCTGTGGACGAAGCCGGAACATTTCGCGAAGTGGCTGCCGCCCGCCGGGATGACGATGGAGTTCCACCGTATCGACGTCCGCCCCGGCGGCGAAGGCTTCTACTCGATGGGGAACGACGCCGTCACGATGTACGGCAAGATCGCGTACACGCGGATCGAGCGGCCGCACCTCGTGCAGTACACGCAGTGCTTCACCGACGCGCAGGAGCGGCTGTCGCGCCATCCGATGGCGCCGCTGTGGCCGCCCTACATGCACACGACGGTGCGCTTCACCGAGGAAGGCCCGTCGCGGACGCGGGTCACGGTGCGCTGGGAACCGGACCAGTCGGCCACGCCCGAGGAGGTCGCCGTGTTCGCCGAAGCGCGCGGCGGCATGACGATGGGGTGGACGGGGTCGTTCGACAAGCTCGACGCGCTGATCGCCGCCCCCGTCCCGGCGTAGTTACGCGCTCGCCGGCACGGACGCGCGCACGCTCGCGCGCGAGTTGCTCGGGTGCGTTGACCCAGCCGGGCGCCGAGCGCGCGGCTGACCGCTATCGCCCGCGGCGGCTCGCCGGCACGAGGATCAGCCGCTCCTGCGGCGGCACGAGGTACTCGGCGCCGCCCGGCGTGACCACCGCCATCTCCTCCACCGAGATCGTCTTCGTCCCCGCGCCCCACGCCGGCGCCGGGTTGGTTCCGCCGCCGCCGGCGCGTTCGTCGAACGCCCACGCGTGGAAGCCGTCGAACGCGAGGACGTGCCCCACGCCGAGCGGGCGCGTCTCGCGGCGGTTGAGCCCCGGCCCGGCGTCGTGCGCCCAGTACCCGACGGCGTGCCCCGTCCCCCAGGGCACGGGGAGCGAGCCGGCGGCCGCCATCGTCAGCCGCTGCGCGGAGTCGACCTGCGCGCCGGTGGCCCCCGGGCGCATCGCCGCGAACGCCGCGCGGCCGCCGGCGACCGCGTGCCGCCAGCGCCGCTCGACCTCCGGCGGCGGCGCGCCCTCGCCCGGGCGCAGCACGTAGGCGAAGCGCTGGATGTCGGTGACCCACACGCCGTGCACCTTGATGCCGAAATCCGTCTGGATCACGTCGCCCGGTTGGATCACGCGGTCGCTGGCGTGCGAGTGGCCGCGGTCCGGCCCCGAGTTCACGCTCGGGTTCTGCGCCGGCGACCAGCCGTCCTCGACGCCCAGCTCGCGCATGCGGCGCTTGAGGAAGGTCGCCAGGTCGCGGTCGCGCGTGACGCCGGGGACGACGGTGGCGTACGCCTCCTCCTCCAGCCGCACGGTGAGCGCGGCCGCGCGGCGCATGATCGCGACCTCCTCGGGGAGCTTCACGGCGAGCCACGCGCGCACCATCGGCTCGGCGGGCACGAGGCGCGCGGCGAGCGCCGGGCCGAGCGCCCGCTCGAGCCCCGTGCGCTGCGTCCACGAGAGCCCGTCGGCCATCCCGCCCCCGCCGCTGTTCACGGCGACGCGCGCCGGCGCGGCCGCCGCGAGCCGCTCGGCGATCGCGCGCTCCAGCCCCGCCACGCCGCCGTCGTAGACCACGACCGAGTCGTGCAGCGCGAGCTCGCGCAGCGCGATCGCCTCCCCGAAGCCGGCGAGCATGACCGTGCGCACCCGGTCGTCGCCCGTCGCCCCGGCGCCGTTCGGCCCCGCGCCGCGGAAGACGAGCACCGCCGACGGCGCCCCCGCGTTCTCGCCGCCGACGTGCAGCGCCAGCGGGTCGTTCGCGTTCTCACGCAGCAGCACCACCCAGGCGTCGACGCCCGCCTCGCGCATGGCCGCCGGGAGCAGCCGGGCGATCCGCGCGCGGCGGATCGCCGGCCAGGGGCTCGGGCCGTCGAACGGCCCGGGCGCCGCTGCGGCGGCGCCGGCGCGCGGCTGGGGGAGCGGCTGGGGGAGCGGCTGGAGGCGGGTCTCCTGCGCCGCCAGCGGGGCGGCGGCAATGACCAGCGCCATGCCGAGCGGGCGGGCGCGGCGGCCTGGCAGGCGGCGACGGGGCATCGGGCGGATCGCGGATGACGGGGCGACGGGCAACTCGGCTCCCAACGTACCGCCCCCCACGCAGCGTGGTAGGCGCCTCGGTTGCCCGGCTCGGCGAAACGATGTAGCGTAGCACACACACTGCAACACCGAGCGCTGATGCTTGTGACCCTGGACCCTCGCGACGAGCGGCCGCTGTACCTGCAGATCGTGGATCAGGTGCGGCGCGCGCTCCTCGAGGGCACGCTCCGCGCCGAGGACCCCCTGCCGTCGGTCCGGGAGCTCGCCGGCCAGCTGGTGGTGAACCCGCGGACGGTGTCGCAGGCCTACCGCGAGTTGGAGGGGGAGGGCGTGATCTACGTACGGCGGGGACAGGGAACCTTCGTGGCGCCCACCATCCACCCCGACCGCCGGGAGCGGCGCGCCCTCGTCCGCGGGGTGGCCGAGCGTGCGCTCGTCGAGGCGCGGCGCAACGGGCTCGGGGTGGAGGAGCTGGTCGCGATGATCCGCGAAGTGGCGGCCGAGGGCGAGGAGGAAGGGGCCGCGTGATCCGCATCGATTCCCGGGCGGGCGACTACGCGGTGGCCACCCACGGGCTGTCCAAGCGGTACGGCCGCGAGCTTGCGCTCGATCGCGTGGACCTGCGGGTGCCCGACGGCGCGGTGTACGTCCTCGTCGGGGTCAACGGCGCCGGCAAGAGCACCCTGTTCAAGGTGCTCATGAACCTGGAGCGCGCCGACGCCGGCGCCGCTGAGGTGTTCGGGCTGGATACCGGGCGGGACGGGCCCGAGGTGCGGGCGCAGGTGGGCTACGTCCCCGAGCGCCAGGACGCGCCGTACCGATCGATGACGTGCGCCCGTCTGCTCCGGCACGCCGCGACATTCTACCCGGAGTGGGACCGCGCCTACGCCGACCACCTCACGCGCGCCCTCGGCGTCCGGCCCGAGCGGCGGGTCGGCGGGCTGTCGAAGGGCGAGACGCGGCGCCTCCAATTCGTGCTGGCGCTCGCCTACCGCCCTCCGCTCCTGCTGCTCGACGAGCCGACGGACGGCCTCGACCCGGTGGTCCGGCGGCGCGCGCTGGCGCTGCTGGCCGAGCACCTGGCCGACACGCCGACCACCGTCCTGATCTCGACGCATCACATTCACGAGATGGAGAGCCTCGCGGACCACGTCGGCGTGCTGCGAGAGGGGCGCCTGGTGGCGCAGATGCCGCGTGAGGAGCTGCAGCGCACGGTGCGGAGCTACCAGCTGGAGGTGCCCGACGGGTGGGAGGCGCCGCGGGGGCTGCAGGCGACCGCGCTGCGGCGCTCCAGCGCCGGGCGCGACGTGCGATGCACGCTGGTGGGCGAGGAGCGGGAGGTCACGCGGCGCCTGGCCGCCGCCGGAGCTCGGGTGCGCCAGGTGAGCACGCTGGCGCTCGAGGACGCGGCGCTCGCCTTCCTCCCCGAGGACCCGTCGTGATGACGGCGCCAGCCTTCCAGACCGCCGAGCGGCGGGCGCGGGGCGCGCGGGCGCCGCTGCCGCGCCTCCGCACCGTGCTGGCGGAGCAGGTCCGCGCGACGGGGCTCGCGCTGCGCGGCGCCGCGCTGATCGGGGCCGCGCTCGTCGCGCTGGCCTCGCTCGTGATCGCGCTCCAGAGCGCGAGCAGGGGCACGGTGGTCGACTTCTACGTCTGGCCCCCCGAGCTGCCCGGGCTCGTGGGCGCGGTGCTGCCCATCGCGGTGTGGGCGCGGGACGAGCGCTTCGGTCCGGGCTTCCTCTGGACGCTCCCCGTGGACCGCCGCCGGCACGTCCTCACCAAGGTCCTCGCCGGCTGGGCGTGGCTGATGGGTGGGGTCGCGCTGTTCGCGCTCTGGCTGCTCGCGCTGACGCTCCTCACCGGTGGCCGGGTGCTGCCGCCGGACGTGCTGCGTCTGGCCACCTTCGACGCGGCCGCCGCGCTGGGCCCGATCGACCCGTCGCTGCTGCGCGTCGGCCGCTGGACGTACGGCCCGCTGATCTGGGTCGTCCCGTTCACCGCGGCGACCGCCACCTACCTGCTCGCCAGCGCCCTCGTGCTGGGCAGCCGCTACCCGCTCCGCTGGGTGATCGGCGCCGCACTCTCGTTCACGCTCGCGGCCATGGCCGGCGATGCGGCGCGCGCGCGGATGGGCGGGGGCTGGCTCGCCGACGCGCCGGCGCGCCTGCTGTGGCAGCTCGTCGAGGGTCGCTACGGGCTCGACGCGCTGATTACGGCGCGGACCGAGACGCTGAGTACCCCCACGACGCTCACGACCGGGGAGCGGGTCATGGTCTGGTGGGGAGTGCCCAGCCTCGCCGGCTGGGGCACCGCCACCCTGCTCTGGACCGGCGCCGGCCTGCTCGCCCTCTGGGCCGCGGCCTCCCGACACGGCGAGCGCCGGCGCCCCTGACCACGCGCGCCCCCCGAAACTCCTGGTTGCCCGGTCCGTAGGATAGTCGTAGTGTGGCAGCAACACTACTACACCGGCTTATTCCTCCTCGACGTGCGCCATGGAACTCCGGATCGAGCACCTCACCAAGACGTACCCCAACGGGGTGCGCGCCCTGCGCGACGTGACGCTGACGATCCCGCGCGGGATGTTCGGGCTCCTCGGCCCCAACGGCGCGGGCAAGTCGAGCCTCATGCGCACGCTCGCCACCCTCCAGGAGCCCGACGCCGGCTCCGTCAGACTCGGTGACCCGTCGGCAGGCTCCGGACAGGTCATCGACGTCCTCCGCGAGAAGGACCGCGTGCGCCGCACGCTCGGCTACCTGCCGCAGGAGTTCGGCGTCTACCCGTCGGTGAGCGCCGAGCGGCTGCTCGACCACTTCGCCGTCCTCGAAGGGTTCACCGACCGTGCCGTGCGGCGACGCGTCGTCGAGGCGCTGCTCCGGCAGACCAACCTGTGGGAGGTGCGGAAGCAGCGGCTGGGCGGCTACTCGGGCGGGATGCGCCAGCGCTTCGGCATCGCCGTCGCGCTGCTCGGCGACCCGTCGCTCATCATCGTCGACGAGCCCACCGCGGGCCTCGACCCCGCCGAGCGCGTGCGCTTCCTCAACCTGCTGAGCGAGATCGGCGAGAACAGCGTCGTCATCCTCTCGACGCACATCGTGGAGGACGTCGCGGAGCTGTGCCCCCGCATGGCGATCATCGACAAGGGGGAGATCCTCCTCGAGACCGAGCCCGCCGCCGCGATCGCCGCGCTGCGGGGCCGCGTGTGGAAGCGGGTCGTGTCGAAGCAGGAGCTCGCGCAGGTCGAGCGGGACCACCGCCTGATCTGCACGAAGCTCCAGGCCGGACGCACCCTCGTGCACGTCTACGCCGAGGAGCGGCCGGCGCCGGAGTTCGAGCCGATCGAGGCGGACCTGGAGGACGTCTACTTCAGCGTCATGGCGGGGCACCAGGGAGTCCGCGCCGGCGCGACTCGGACGCCGGAAGCGCTCGAGGCGGTCGCATGACGACGTTCGGCGAGGTCTTCCGGTTCGAGGTGGAGTACCGGCTGCGCCAGCCGTCCACCTGGGTCTACGCGCTCGTGCTCTTCGGGATGCCGTTCCTCCTGCTGCACGCGATCAACGGGAGCAGTCAGTACCTGAACGCACCCGTCAAGGTCATGCAGGGGTCGACCATCCTCGGCAGCCTCGGCATGCTCGTCACCGCCGGCATCTTCGGCGACGCCGCGTCGCGCGACGTGCAGACGCGCATGCACTCGCTCTTCTACACGTCTCCCCTCCGCGAGGCCCACTACCTCGGCGGACGCTTCCTCGGCGCACTGCTCGTCAACGCGGCCCTCGTGATGGGCGTCCCGCTCGGGCTGCTCCTCGCGTCGGTGATGCCGTACATGCCCGCGGGGAAGTTCGGCCCCGTGCAACTCGAGGCGTACGTCCAGACGTACGCGCTGACGCTGCTGCCGAACGTGGCCATCATCGGCGCATTCATGTTCGCCGCCGCCGCGCTCACCCGGCAGACGCTCGCGACGTACCTCGGGGGCCTCGCACTGTTCGTGCTGGGCACCGTGGCCGGGGACGTCGCGGCCGCCGTCGGCGGCGGCACGCTCGAGACGATGCTCGACCCCTTCGGCGGCGGCGCGATCGCGCAGGCGACGCAGTACTGGACGCCCGTCGAGCAGAACGGGCGGCTCATCGGGTGGCCGGCGGTCATGCTCGCGAACCGGGCGCTGTGGATCGGCGTCGCCGCGCTCGCGTTCGCGCTGCTCGTCGCCCGCTTCCGCTTCGCGCACTCGAACGCCCGGAGGGCGCCCGGCGTCGCGCTCCGCCGCTGGTGGCGCCGCGCCGTCGTCGACACCGCTCCCGACCGGCCGGCGCCCGCCCGTTCGGCCTCGCGGCCGCCCGCCGGCCCGCGCGCGTTCGACGTCCGGGGGCGCGCCCGGCAGACCATCGCCGTCGCCGCGCGCAGCTGGCGCGAGGTCGCCGCGACGAAGCCGTTCCTGCTGATCCTCGTCGGCGCGATGCTCTTCGTGTTCGCCACGGGCTGGGACGTCGGCGGCGGGATGTTCGGCGACTCCACGTGGCCCGTCACGCACCTGATCGCCGGCACGGTGCTGGGCAGCTACCTGCCGCCGGTCGTGGCGCTCCTCGTCGCCGTCCTCGCCGGGGACCTGGTGTGGCGCGAGCGCGAGGCCGGCATGGGCGACATCGCCGCGGTCGCGCCGGTCCCCGACGGCGTCGCGCTGCTCGGGCGCTTCCTCGCGCTCGTCGCGATGCTCGTGACGCTCCAGGCGGCCTTCATGGCGGCGGGCATGGTCCTCCAGACGCTCCAGGGCTGGACGCGCTTCGAGGTCGGCGTCTACCTCAAGCTCCTCTTCGGGATCAAGCTCGTCGACTACGTGCTGCTCGCCGCCCTCGCGATGGCCGTGCACGTCGTCGTGAACCACAAGTACCTCGGCCACCTCATCGTCGTGGTGTACTTCGCCTCGACGCTGGCGTCCGGCCTCCTCGGCGTCACCAATCGGATGGTGATCTACGGATCGGATCCGGGCTGGGTGTGGTCGGACCTGAACGGCGTCGCGCCCTTCATCGAGGGGCTCGTCTGGTTCAAGCTCTACTGGGCCGCGTGGGCCCTCCTGTTCGCGGTCCTCGCCAGCCTGTTCTGGGTGCGCGGGCGCGAGCTCGGGGCGCGCCGCCGCCTCGCGCTCGCGCGGCAGCGGCTGCGCGGCGGGGCGCTGCGCGCCGCCGCGGTCGCGCTGGCGCTGATCGTCGGCCTCGGGGGCTTCGTGTCCTACAACACGCGGGTCCTCAACGCCTACCAGACGCCCGACGCGATCGCGGAGCAGAAGGCCGAGTACGAGCGGCGGTACAAGCGGTTCGAGGGCGCGCCCTCGCCGAGCGTCTACGCGATGCGCACGCGGGTCGAGCTGTACCCGGCGGAGGGCGCCGCGGAGGTCGAGGGCACGTACCGGCTCGTGAATCGCGAGGACCGGGCGATCGACTCGCTCCACGTGCTGCCCAGCGCGCTGGTCGACACGCGCGACGTGCGCTTCGACCGCGGCGCGCGGCTGGCGGTCGACGACTCCGTCCTGCGCTACCGCGTCTACGCGCTCGAGCGCCCGCTGGCGCCCGGCGACTCGATCGCGATGCGCTTCCGGCTCGTGCAGCGGCCGCGCGGCTTCAAGAACGCCGGCGCGCCCACCGACGTCACGGCCAACGGCACGTACCTCTTCGGCACCTGGATGCCGTCGCTCGGCTACTCGGCGGGGCGCGAGCTGTCGGACGAGACGAAGCGCCGCGAGCTCGGCCTCCCCCCCCGCACGGTCGCGCCGAGCGCGGGGGACGTGGAGACGCGCGCGGGGGCGAAGCCGGTGCAGCTCGTGACGAGCGAGACGATCATCGGCACCGACGCGCGCCACACGGCCGTCGCGCCCGGGACGCTCGTCGGCGAGTGGACCGACCGTTCGGCGGGCCCGGGAGGGCGCCGCTACTTCCACTACCGGACCCAGCAGCCCACCCGCCTCGGCGTCGCGGTGCTGTCCGCGGAGTACGCGGTCCGCAGGGACACGGCGCGGGGCGTGACGCTCGCCGTCTACTACCACCCGACGCACGACGTCAACGTCGACCGGATGATGCGCAGCATGCGCGCCTCGCTCGCCTACTACGGCGAGCAGTTCGGGCCGTACCAGTTCCCCGAGCTGCGCGTCGTCGAGTTCCCGCTGTACGCGGCCGGCGCCCGGGCGCACCCGGGCACGATCGCCTTCTCCGAGGGGAGCGCGTTCCTCACGCGCAACGACTCCGGCGCGGTGGACCGCACGTTCTTCGTCGTCGCGCACGAGACCGCGCACCAGTGGTGGGGCGGGCAGGTGATCCCCGCGTCGGCGCCCGGCGCCGGCTTCGTCTCCGAGACGCTCGCGCAGTACAGCTCGATGATGGTGCTGGAGACGGCGTACGGCAGGCAGATGGCGCGCGACTTCTTCGACTACAACATGCAGGCGTACCTCTCCGGCCGTGGCGTCTACACGAACCGGGAGGTGCCGCTCCTCGACGTCGTGAGCCACCCCTACCTTCACTACTTCAAGGGCGCCGTCGTGATGTACACGCTGCGCGAGCGCCTCGGCGCCGACGCGGTGAACGGCGCGCTGCGCCGCTTCCGCGAGCGGCACGGCGGCCCCGACGCGCCGCCCCCGACCTCGCGCGCGCTCTACGCCGAGCTCAGGGCGGCCGCGCCGGACTCGCTGAAGCCGCTGCTGTCGGACCTGTTCGAGCACATCACGATCTGGGACGTCCGCGCCGACTCGGTGAAGGCCGAGCCGGCCGGGGGCGGGGCGTACCGCGTGACGCTGTTCGTCGACGCCTCGAAGGCGCGCGCGGACAGCATCGGCAACACGACGCCGGTCGCGATGGACGACCTCGTCGAGGTCGGCGTGTTCGCCGGCGAGTCGGGCGGGAACTCGCCGGGCGAGTCGCTGTACCTGAAGCAGCACCGCGTCCGCGCCGGCAAGCAGGCCATCGTGATCACCGTGCCGCGCCGGCCGGCGCGCGCGGGGATCGACCCCCGCCGCACGCTCATCGAGCGCGAGCGCGACGACAACGTTGCGGCAGTCGCGAGCGATACCACGCGCGGTGGTTGAGCGGATCGGGCGAGGCGTGCGTCGGGCGTGAGGTACGGCGAGGGGCCGGCCGACCATCTGTTCCGGTGGTCGGCCGGGCCGTACGTTCCGTGCGGCGGTCACTCCGAGGTGAGCGGCGTGGAGACGGAGGGCGTGAGGGCGCCCGCGGGGTTGCGCGAGCGGCTGCAGGCCGCGCTCGGCGAAGCGTACGTGCTCGGGCGCGAGCTCGGGGGCGGCGGCATGTCGCGCGTCTTCGTGGCGCGCGAGGAGGCGCTGGGCCGCGACGTCGTGGTGAAGGTCCTCGCCCCCGAGCTGGCCGCGGGGCTCAGCGCCGAGCGCTTCGCGCGGGAGATCCGACTGGCCGCGGCGCTCCAGGAGCCGCACATCGTCCCCGTGCACGCGGCGGGCGTGACGACCGATGACCTGCCGTGGTACACGATGCCGTACGTGGAAGGCGAGAGCCTGCGCGCTCGGCTGGCGCGCGGCCCCGTCCCGCCGGCGGAGGCCGCGAAGGTGCTCGGCGACGTGGCGCGGGCGCTCGCCTACGCGCACGCCCGCGGCATCGTGCACCGGGACGTGAAGCCCGAGAACGTGCTGCTCTCCTCGGGGACCGCCGTGGTCACCGACTTCGGCATCGCGAAGGCGCTGCAGCAGGCGCGCACCCTGGCCCCGGACGGACCGGCGGCCCCCGCGCATGGACTCACGCAGGTGGGGACGTCGCTGGGCACGCCCGCCTACATGGCGCCCGAGCAGGCGGCCGGCGACCCCGCGACCGACCACCGGGCCGACCTGTACGCCTGGGGCGTCGTCGCGTACGAGCTGCTCGCCGGCCGGCACCCGTTCGCCGACCGGACGTCCCCGCAGGCGCTGATGGCGGCGCACTTCTCGGAGACGCCGGCGCCGCTGCCGAAGACCGTTCCGCGCCCGCTCGCCGCACTGGTGGCGCGCTGCCTGGCGAAGGATCCGGCGCACCGGCCGGCCTCGGCGAGCGAGCTGCTCGCGGCGCTCGACGCGGCGCCCCACGCGAGCGGGGCGCTGCCACCCGCGGCGCGCCCCCGGCGCGGGGTGCCGCTCGCCCTCGCGGTCGTCGCCCTCGCGGCGGTCGGCGGCGGCGCGTGGGCCTGGAGCACGCGCGCCGCATCCGCGCGCGCGGCGTCGACGCCCGCCGCGCCCGGCGCGCCGCCGCTGGTCGCGGTCCTCCCGTTCGAGACGGCGCAGAGCGGGGGCGGCGTGGTCCCCGACTCCACCTTCGCCGACGGTCTCGGCGACGCGATCACGGGCAAGCTCGCCCGCCTGCAGGGGCTGCGCGTGATCGACCGCACGAGCGTGCGCTCTGTCGAGGAAGCGGCCCGCCGCCCGCAGGCCGCGGGGCGCGCGCTGGGCGCCGACTACGTGCTCCGCGCGACGCTCCGCTGGGCGCGCGGCGCCGACGGGCGGCCGCGCGTGCAGGTGCTCCCCGTGCTCGTGAACGTCGCCGACGGTGGCGTCCGGTGGGCCGGCGAGCCGACCGTCGTCACGCCGAGCGACCCCTTCGCGGCGCAGGCCGCCCTCGCCTCCGAGGTGGTCGACGCGCTCGACGTGGCGCTCGCCCCGGCCGAGCGCACGCGGCTCGCCGCCTCGGTCACGCGCGACACCGCGGCGTTCGCCGCCATCGAGCGGGCGCGCCGCATGCGGGACGCGGGCGACTCACTCCCGTCCGCCGAGCTGCCCCTGAGAGCGCTGCGGGAGTACGAGTTCGCCTACCGGCGCGACCCCGACGCCGCCGAGGCGTGGAGCGGGGCCGCTTCCGTGCTGAAGTCGATGGGGCAAGACCAGGGCAGTGTGGCCCTGATCGACTCCGCCGCGGTGCTCGCCCGCCGCGCGCTCGCGCTGGACCCGGGCGACATGGGCGCGCTCCTCACGCTCGGCACCTACGAGGAGGCGCACGGCCGGCCGGCGGCGCAGCGCGCGCTCGTCGAGCGCGCCGTCCGGGCGCATCCGTCCAGCGCCGAGCTCCGCATGCTGCTCGCGATCGTCCAGTACGAGTCGGGCGACACGACCGCCGCGTGGCCCGGGACGCGCGAGGCGCTCCGGCTGGCGCCGCGCTCCACGTGGGCGCTCGACCGGGCGTTCATGACGGCGCTCGCGCTGCGCCGCTACGACGAGGCGGGCGAGCTGGTCGCGCGGCTCGAGGTGCTCGATCCGGCACCGGTGCTCGGTGCGCAGCGCTCCGCCCGGCTGGCGGCGGCCGTCGGCGACAGCGCGGGGGTCGCCCGCGCGCTGCGCGCGTACCGGGCGAACGGGGGGCGGCTCCGCGCCGACGACCGGCCGTTCCTCGTGCTGCGCACGCCGCTGCAGCTCATGCGGCACGCCGACCGGGCGACGGGCGACGCGCTGCTGGCCGGCACGCCGGCCACCTTCCTCGCGCGGAGCGCCGAGGACACGCTGCGCCTCTACACCGAGCAGGCGGCGCTCCTGCTGCGGCGCGGCGACGCGGCGCGCGCGCGGCCGCTCCTCGCCGACGGCCTCGCCATCGCCCGGCGACTCGCGCCGGCCACGACGCCGCAGCGGCGGGAGGACCTCTGGCTGTCGCACGCCTGGTTCGCGGCGGCGCTGGGGGACCGCGCGGGCGCCGAGCGCGCGCTCGCCGCGTCGGCCGCGACGTTCGGCTCCGAGCTGCGCGACCAGCCCGGCGGGACGCGCGACGCGGCCCTGACCTGCATGCGCGCGGAGGTGGCGGGGCTCCTCGGCGACGTGGCGGCGATGCTCGCCCCCCTCCGGCGGTGCCTCACCATGGCGAACGGCTCCCCCGTCGCCGCGCTCCGGACCGAGCCGGCGTTCGCGCGCCACGCCCTCGACCCGCGGGTGCGCGCGCTCGCGGCGGAGCTGGCGGTCGAGCCGGCCGGCCCGTACCCCGCCTCTTGACGAGACGCCGCACCGGCACAAGTGTACTACACGCTGTCGTAACAACCGCCTCCTCCGACCGCATGGACCTGAGTCGCTACCACTTCACCTTCGACCCGCGGAAGAAGGGGTTGCGCAAGATCCTCGGCGACCTCGAGGCGGACGTCATGGAGGCGATCTGGGCGCACGGCCGGGCCACGGTCCACGACGTCCACGGGTGGCTCACCGCGGCCGACCGGGAGCTCGCGTACACGACGGTCATGACCGTCATGTCGCGGCTGGCGGACAAGGGGCTGCTGGTGAAGCGGAAGGACGGCGCGGCGTACGTGTACATGCCGGCCGCGAGCAAGGAGGAGTTCACCCGGCGCACGGTCGGCACGGTGCTGAGCGAGCTCCTGGACGACTTCACCGCCCCGGCGATGAGCCAGTTCGTCGACCTCGTGGGCGAGCAGGACGACGCGGCGATCGAGGCGCTGGCCAAGGCGATCGAGGAGAAGCGGAGGCGAGCGGATCCCGATGTTTGAGTGGTTCTTCGCACCGTACACCCGCCTTCTGGAGGGCGCGGGGACCCTGCTGATCATCCCCGGCGACTGCGGGGCGCCCGTGGACGTGCTCCGCGCCCTCACGCTGCTCCTCCTCGCCGCCTCGGGCGCGCGGATCTGGGCCCACAGCGTCGCCGACCGGCGCCTGCGCCGCCGGTCCCCGGTCTACGGCCCGAACGAGGTCGCCGGGCTGTACGACCTGTACCGCGAGGCCGGGGCGCTGGTCGGGCTGAAGCGCCTGCCGCCGCTGCACCGGCCCGCGGACGAGGACCCGCTCGCATTCACCACGGGGTGCTTCCGGCCCGCCGTCTTCGTGGCGCCCGCGCTGGTCCGCTCGCTGGCGGCGGAGGAGCTGCGCACGGTGCTGGTCCACGAGCTGGTCCACGTGCGCCGGCACGACAACCTGCGCGCGTGGCTCGGCGGCCTGCTGCCCATCGGCGCGCTCGTGGTGCTCCTGCAGGTCGCGGGGCTCTACGCGCTGTTCCTGACCGAGCGGCGCCTCGACTTCGTGCACGCCGGCCTGCTCGTCGCGGCGGTGCTCGCGGTGCTCTGGACCTTCCGGTCCGTCGCCTGGCCGAGGGTGGTCTTGCGACGCGAGCTCTCGTGCGACGACCGCGTGGTGGAGGCGCTGCAGAATCCGCTGGTGGTCGCCGCGACGCTGGTGCGGGTGTGGCGCCTCCAGCGAACGCTCACCCGCCCGCCGGCGGCGCGCTGGGTCCACGCCCACCCCCTGCTCCGCTCCCGCCCGACCGTCGAGGAGCGCGTCCGCCGCCTGGTCGACTATCGCCCCGACCCGCGCCGCGCGTGGCTCACTGCGGCGCGCCGAACGCTGGCCGCCGCGGCGCTGCTCTGGACGTCGCTCTTCCTCTGGACCTACCACGTCTCCGACCAGGGCGCTGAGTTCCGCGAGACCGCGCGCGAGTTCTACCGGACGTTCGCCCCGCCGCCGCGCTAGCGGCACCCGCCGGCTGCCCCGTGGAGGGAGTGCGTCGCGCCCGTTTCTACTACAGTTCGTAGTTTTTTCAGCGTTCGAACAATACCGGTCAACGAAACGTCGCCCGAGATGACGACCACCACCATCCAGCGCTTCACGCAGGTCCGCCGGGAGGAGGTCGCGCCGGTGCTCGCGTCGGGGCTCGCCTTCTTCTTCATCCTCACCGCCCTGATGGTGCTGCGGCCGGCGCGCGAGGCGCTCGGCATGCAGCGCGGGATCGAGGCCGTGCGCTGGCTCTTCGTCGGCACCGCCGTGGTCACGCTCGCAGTGAATCCGCTCTTCGGGCTGCTCGTGAGCCGCACGCGGCGCCTCGTGTTCATCACCGCCACCTACCTGTTCTTCGCCCTCAGCCTGCTCGGGTTCTGGGCCGTCCTCGTCGGCGCCCCGCAGGCCATCGGCGAGGTGAGCGGGATGGTGTTCTTCGTCTGGTTCAGCGTCTTCAACCTGTTCGCCACGATGGTGTTCTGGGCGCTCATGGCGGACCGGTTCGCGCTCGAGCAGAGCAAGCGGCTCTTCGGCGTGATCTCCGTGGGCGGGACGCTCGGCGCCATCGCCGGCCCGTGGCTCGCGTCGCGCCTCGCCGAGCCCCTCGGCACCGCGGGGCTGCTCCCCGTGTCGGCGGCGCTGCTCGGACTCGCGGTGGCCGCGGCGTGGGCGGTGGCGCGGCTCCAGTCGGCCCAGCCGCAGCGCGCGGCGGCGGCCGCACACGACCCGAACGCCCCGCCGGCGGTGGACGAGCGCGCCGTCATCGGCGGGAGCGCGTGGGAGGGGTTCCGGGCGGTGTTCCGCTCGCCCTACCTGCTCGGCATCTCCGCGTTCGTGCTGATCATGAGCGTGATCGGCACCTTCCTCTACTTCACGCGCCTGCAGATGGTCGCCGCGCTCGGGGACGACCTCGACATGCGCACGGGGGTGTTCGCGCGGCTCGACCTCTATACCCAGCTCACGACGCTCGTCCTCCAGGGCCTCGTGGCCGGGCACCTCATGAAGCGGCTCGGCGTGCACGTGACGCTCGCGCTGCTCCCGATCACGGCGATGCTCGGCTTCGCGGGCCTCGCCGTCACCGCGTCGCTCGTCACGCTGACGGTCTTCCAGGCGGCGTACAGCGCCGTGCAGCGCTCGCTCACGCGCCCGGCGCGCGAGACGCTGTTCACCGTCGTGCCGCGCGAGGACAAGTACAAGGCGAAGGCGTTCGTCGACACGTTCGTCTACCGCGGCGGCGACGTCGTCGGCGCGCAGGTGGAGGGGCTGCTCGGCCGCCTCGCCGCCGGCCTCGGGGCGCTCGTCGCCGTGACGATCCCGCTCGCCCTCGCGTGGGCGGCGCTCGGCCTCTGGCTCGGCCGCGCGCAGCGACGGCGGGTCGCCGAGCGGCCGCGGCCCGCCGTCGCGCCCGAAGCCCCCGAGCCGGCCGTCGCGGTCTAGCGCGAGCCGACCATCGCCCACACGACCGCACGCACGCCCCCCGACCCACACCCCGGAGACCCGGATGCTCTCACGTCGCGATTGGCTTCGCCTCTCCCTCGGCTCGGGCGCCGCGCTGGCCCTCGACCCGCGCCTCCTGCACGCCCTCCAGCCGAAGCAGCTCATCACGCGCGCGATCCCCTCCACCGGCGAGCGCATCCCCGTCGTCGGCCTCGGCAGCTCCGCGACGTTCGCGCAGGTGGCGCGGAGCGAGGACGTCGGCGCGCTGAAGGACGTCATGCGCGCGCTGGTCGAGCAGGGCGGGCGGGTGTTCGACACCGCCCCGAGCTACGGCGCCTCCGAGGAGGTCGCCGGGCGCGTCGCGAAGGAGCTCGGGCTCACCGACCGGATCTTCTGGGCGACCAAGGTGAACGTGGCCCGCGGCGGCCCGGCCGACCCGGCCGCCGCGCGCGCGCAGATCGAGACGTCGTTCCAGCGCATCGGCAAGCGCCCGCTCGACCTGGTCCAGGTCCACAACATGGCCGACGTCCCGACGCAGCTCGGGATCCTCAAGGAGCTGAAGAAGGAGGGGCGGATCCGCTACGTCGGCGTCACCAGCACGGTCGAGCAGCAGTACGGGCAGGTCGAGAGCGTCATGCGCAACGAGCCGATCGACTTCATCGGCATCGACTACGCGATCGACAACCGCGAGGTCGAGGCGACGCTCCTCCCGCTGGCGCAGGAGCGGAAGATCGGCGTGCTGGTGTACGCGCCGTTCGGGCGCACGCGCCTCTGGGGTCGCGTCGCCGGGCGCGAGGTGCCGGCGTGGGCCGCCGACTTCGACGCGCGCACCTGGGCGCAGTTCTTCCTCAAGTTCGTGGCGAGCCACCCGGCCGTCACCGCGATCACGCCGGCCACGAGCCGCGCGTCGAACATGGCCGACAACCTGGCGGGGGGGGTGGGCCGCCTCCCGAACGCCGAGCAGCGGCGGCGGATGATCGAGCTGGTCGACGCCCTCCCCGCCGCGGCGGCGCAGCGGGGCGGCTGAACGACGCGGCGCGGGCGCGCGAGGGCCGGCCCTCCGCCGGTCCCCTACCCCGGCCTACCGGTCGGTGAGCACGAACGCCCGCGCCGGCGCCCCGCCGACGGCGTTGTCCGCCACCACCAGCGTGCGCCCCGTCCCGCCGGCGAGCGCGATTCCGTTGAGCGTCACGCTCACCGCCGCCGCGCGCGCCGCGGCCGGCGTCCCCGCCGGGACGAGCCGCAGCTGGTACGTCGCCGGCGCGACCGCGAGGTACGCCGACGCCGCGCCCTGTGCGACGGTCGCCGACGGCGTGGCCGTCGCCAGGTCGGCGCCGGCGGCGGTCAGGAAGGCGTCGACCGCGCCCGCGGCGGGGCTCAGGTTCACGAGCCGCACGCGCGTCTGGTTGGCCGCGGCGGCCGGGTTGTCGTCGGCAGTGAGCAGCGAGCCGACGACGCTCCCGCCGGCCCCGCCGGTCGCGTAGACGGTGCGGTCCTGCCCCTCGGCGATCGTGAAGGGGATCGTCGCCACCACCGCGTTCGTGTCGGCCGTCCGCTTGAGCACCAGCGTGCGGTTGCCGGCGAGGATCGACGCGTACGGGGCCGTCGACGGCGCGGCCAGCGAGGCCGGCGTCGTGTTGGTGTAGACGAGGTTGACGCCGAACGGCACTCCCTCGAGGATCGCGTTCACGCGCCCGCGCGTCGTGTCGGTGATCAGGTTCACGAAGCGCACGCGCCCCACCGGCCCGCTCGGCGCGAGCGGGTCGGGGGCGTCCTTCGTCCCGCACGCGGTGGCGACGGCGGCGCCGACGAGGGCGAGCGCGGGCCGGGCCGCGCGGCGGCGCGCCGGCGACGGCAGCAGGGGAGTGGGCATCGTCAGGTCGTCGGGCAGCCGGCGGGGAAGGTGGACGGCTCGGCGGGATCCGGGAGCGCCGCGGTCGTCGCGTTCGGGTTGGCGTTGCGGTCGCCGACGGCGTACGGGAGCCAGCAGCGCTGCGCGTCGGTCGGTACGGCGGGCGCCGCCACCGGGCCGCGCACGGTGCCGCGGCGGCGCGCGTCCTCCCACCGCAGCCCGGTGCCGAACAGCTCGTAGCGCCGCTGCGCGTAGATCTCGGTGAGCAGCTGCGCCTGCGTGAGCTGCCCGGCGAGCGCCGGCAGGCAGGCCTTGGGGTCGTCGAGCCCGCGCCCGCCGGTGCAGTCGGTGCGCACCGAGTCGAGCGCCGCCTGCGCCGCCGCCAGCTGGTTGCCGTTGGCCAGCGCCTCGGCCTTGATGAGGAGCGCCTCGTCGGGGAAGTAGACCGGCAGCGGCGCCTGCGGGCTGGCGTAGCGGTTGAACGGGTCGAGCGGCGCGCCGACGCGCCCCGTGAGCGTCGTCGACGGCGTCACGAAGTAGGCGAAGCGCTGGTCCTGCGGGAGCATCGACAGCCGGTACTGCCGGCGCGGCGCGATCCCCTGCGTGCCGCCGGTGACGTTCGCGTACGGGTTCACCCCCGGCGCCGGGAAGGTGAGCAGCGACAGCGCCCCCGGCCCCGTGCGCGCCACCGCGTTGGCGGCCGAGAGCGCGGTCGCGTCGTCCCCGGCGACGCGCGCGTAGCGGGCGCGGAAGAGCTGGATGACGTTGGGGAGGCTGACCCCCGGCGTCAGGATGCTGGTGGTGAAGAACGCGCTCGGCGGCGTCGCGGACAGCTCGGCCGCCGCCGAGTCGAGGAGCGCGCGCACGTAGGGGAGCGCCTGGCTGCGTGGCACGTACGTCGGCGCGGTGACGCCGTAGGTCTGGATCGGGATGCGCTGGTACGACTGCAGCGCCTCGCCGAGCGCCTCCGCCTTGAGCGCGTAGGCGAGGGCGCGCAGCCCGCTCCGCGTCCCCGGCTCGAACTGCGCCGACAGCGCCCCGGCGCCGGTGAGCAGGTCGTCGGCCGCGCGGACGGTGCGGTAGATCGAGTTGAACACGTTGTCGGCGACCCCCGTCCCCGGGGCGACCGCGCCCTGCTCGGCGTCGCTGATCGAGATCAGGGCGGCGCTGGTGGCCGCGAACTCGTCGGTCACGAGCCCCGCCATGTAGCCGAAGTTGCCGTACGAGGTGGCGAAGCGCCCCTGCAAGCCCGTGGCGAGGGCGATCACGCCGTCGGGGCTCGTGGTGACCTGCTGCTCGGTGGGGGCGTTGGGGTTCTGGAGGTCGAGCGAGCAGCCGGCGAGTGACACGGCGGCCAGGGCGAGCGACGCGGGGCGGGTGAGTCGGCGCATCGGTCCCCTCAGTAGGTGAAGCGCGCGCTGACCGACCACGTGCGCGGGATCGGGTAGCCGCCGAAGTCGAAGCCGCGGTCGGCGGCCGTGGTCTGCACGGAGCCGAGCCCGCCGGCGTTGGTGCCGAAGAGGTTGAGCTCCGGGTCGTAGCCGCTGTAGTCGGTCCACACGACGAGGTTGCGCCCGGCGACGGTGACGTCGATCCCCTCGCGGAAGACGCGGCGCACGGCGCGCGCGTCGAAGGTGTAGGTCGCCGACAGCTCGCGCAGCTTCACGAAGGTGCCGTCCTCGACCCAGTACTCGAAGACCCCCTGCGTGCGGGCGTTGAACCCCGGCGGCAGCTTGCGCGGGTCGCCGTACGGGAGCAGCTCGCGCTCGTACTCCTTGGAGTTGCTGGCGATGCCGGCGTTCTGCGCGCGCGTCGACAGGTTCATGACGTCGTTGCCGAACACGCCGTCGAGCAGCCCGCGCAGCCGCAGCTTGCGGCCGATGGTGACCTCGTTCAGGAGCGACCCCATGAAGCGCGGGTTCGGGTCGCCGATCACGGCGTTCAGCGAGTCGTTGCAGGTGCCGCCGCTGATCGCCCGCCGCTGGGCGAGGGTGGCGCCCATGTCCACCGTCTGGTTGCTCCGGCGGTAGCGGCCGAGCGAGTCGAGGAGGAGGGCGCCGGTGCGGCAGTCGCGCGCGGCGTACGAGCCGTAGAACACGCCCACCGGCTCGCCGGCGCGGATGCGGTTCGGGTAGCCGCCCGCGCTCTGGAAGTCCTGGATGGTGAGGCTCTCGACGCGGTTGCGGTTCTGCGTGTAGGTGACCGTCGACTGCCAGTTGACGCGCGGCAGGTCGAGGTTCGTCGTCCTGAGCGCCAGCTCGAGCCCCTTGTTCGACATCGTGCCGATGGGGAAGAACTGGCGCGAGAAGCCGGTGCTCGTCGGCAGGGGGCGGAAGAAGAGCAGGTCCGACACGAGGCGGTCGTAGTACGTGGCCTCGACTCCCACGCGGCCGCCCAGCACCCCGGCCTCGGCGCCCACCTCGGCCTCGCGCGCCCGCTCGTTGCGGAGCGTCGGGTTGCCGAAGGTGCTGTCGCTCACGAAGCCGGGGCGGCCGGCGAACGGCGCCTGGGCGAAGGAGATGTACTGCGAGTAGGCGTTGGCGAGCCCCGGCTGGCTCCCCGCCCATCCGAGCGCGCCGCGCAGCCGCAGGTTGTTGAGCACCCCCGGCCGCGACTCGACGAGCACGTACGACGCCGAGAACTTGGGGAAGGCCTGCCAGCGCTCCGACGGCGCGAAGGTCGACGACGCGTCGTAGCGCACGGCCGCGGTGAGGAAGAGGCGGTCGCGGAACGCCACCTCCTGCTGCCCGTAGAAGCCGAGGGTGCGCAGCTCGACGTCGCGCTCGCCGGCGGTGAACACCGAGCCGGCGCCCACCAGCTCCCCCACCGGCGCCAGCCCGTTGGCGGTCGCGTTGGTGAGGTGCACGCGCTGCGAGGTGTAGTTCACGCCCCCCGTGCTGCGCAGCTCGAAGGGGCCGAGCGGGGCCCAGGTGTAGCTGCCCACCCCGTCCTGGTTGACGACGCGCGTCTGCTGCACCACCGACTGCGCGCGCCCGGTCGCCAGCGGCGCCGTCCCCAGCACCGCGTTGCGCGGCACGAACTGCCGTTGCTCGAAGCCGGTGTTGTCGAGCCCCACCGTGTAGTCGAACAGCAGCGACGGCGACGGCGTCCACGTCAGCTTGGTCGAGCCGATGAAGCGGTCGATCGCCTGCGGGTTGCGGATGCGGTCGATCGCCAGCAGCGGGTTGGTCCCGAGCGCCGGCGGGAGCGGGTAGATGCCGTTGACCGGGCGGAAGTCGACGCTGGTAGGGGCGAAGAAGAGCGACCCCATGATGCCGTAGTCGTTCTGCTCCCCGAACGCCTGGAACTGGTTGCGCGTGGCGACGTAGTTGGTCGTCACGTTGGCGAGCAGCGTCGGCGCCAGCTGCTGCTGCAGGTTGACGCGCCCGCCGCCGCGCCGCGCGCTGGTGGAGCGGAGGATCCCCTGCTCGTCGAGATAGTTCCCGCTCAGGAAGTAGCGGGTCTGCTCGGTGCCGCCCTCGATGGTGAGGTTCTGCTCGGTCCCCGCGGCGCGGGCGAAGATGTCGTCCTGGTAGTTGTAGCGCGCCGTCGGCAGCCCGGCCGCGTCGAGCGGGTAGAAGTTGAACGGCTGCTGCTCGCGCAGCTCGCTCGACGCGTAGCGGCTGGAGAGCGAGAAGCGGGGCCGGCCGATGGCGCCCCGCTTGGTGAAGATCTGCACGACGCCGTTGTTGGCGCGCGAGCCGTAGAGCGCGGCCGCCGCGGCGCCGCGGATCACCTCGACCCGCTCGATGTCGTTCGGGTTCAGGTCGGCGAGGCGGTTCTGCGGGTTGGAGCGCCCGCCGAGGTCCGCGAGCTGCGCCGAGCCGTTGTCGACGATCACGCCGTCGACGATGTAGAGCGGGTCGGAGCCCGAGATGAACGAGTTGGTGCCGCGCAGCCGCACCGAGATCCCGCCGCCGCCGGGCCCCCCGGAGTTCTGCGTGATCTGGGCGCCGGGCAGCTTCCCCTGCAGCGCCTGGTCGACGGTGACGGCCTGCGCGCGCGCCAGGACGGTGGAGTCGACCGACGCGATGCTGGTGCCGACCTTGCGGCGCTCGGTGGGCGTGCCGGAGCCGGTGACGACGACCTCGCTCAGGTTGAGCGCGCTCACCGCGAGGCGGAGTTCGACGGCCGCGGTGGCGCCGGCGGTCACGGCGACGGCCTGCGTCGCCGGCTGGTACCCGATGCGCCGCGCCGTGACGCTGCGCGCGCCGGCGGGGACGTTGGCGATCAGGAAGGCGCCGTCGGCGCCGGAGGCGACGCCGAGGCGGGTGCCGTCGACGACGACTTGCACGGCGTCGAGGGGGCGGCCCGACGCGGCGTCGGTCACGCGGCCGCGGACGGCGCCGGTCGCGGGCTGGGCCCAGAGCAGCGCGGGCGCGAGGACGGGCAGCGCGGCGGCGACGCCGGCGCGGACACGCAGGGGGGACATCGGGCGGGGCCTCCGGGGCGGGCGAAGGGGGGGCGGTAACCATAGCCCCCAACGCCTCAGCTAGCCAGCGTGCGCCCCGTGCCCGAACGGCTCCGCGACGAACAGCACCGACGCCGGCCGCCCGGTGTGCGGGTGGAGCGGCTCGCGCACCTCGCGGAGTCGGAAGCCCGCCGCGTCGAACAGGCGCACCCAGCTCTCGAGGGTGCGGAAGTACCAGGGCGCGGGGTCGGAGAACGCCTCCGAGAACCCGACCCACGAGCCGGGGCGCCAGCCGTCGGCGTAGGGGGCGTCGCCCGTGGCGACCACCGGGTGGAGCGTCTGCACCACGAACGCCCCACCGGGGCGGAGGAGCGCGGGGACGCGGCGCACGAGGGCGTCCACCGCCGCGCCGCCGATGAGGGCGAAGTTGGCGACGACGACGTCGACCCCGCGCAGCGCGGCCGGCAGCGCGTCGAGCGGCGCGGCGGCCAGCGTCTCGTACGACGCGACGTGGAAGTCGCCGCCGCCGGCCGCGCGGGCGCGGGCGATCAGCTCGGGGACCGCGTCCACCCCGACGGCGCGGACGCCGGCGTCGGCCAGCGCCCGCACCAGCCACCCCTCGCCGCAGCCGACGTCGAGCACCGCGCGCGGCGCCCGCGCCAGCACCGCGTCGCGGACCGCCGCGTCGGTGACGAGGCGGCGGCTCGCGATCGCCCCTTCCCGCACCGCGTCGGTCCACGGCGCGGCGTTGGTGCGCCAGGAGTCGAGGACCTTGGCGTCGCTCAGCGGGTCGAGGGGCGCGGTCACGCTCAGTGGACCATGAACGCGGCGGTCGCCTTGTAGGTGTCCCAGGCGATGGTGAGGGCGCCGTTGCTGCCCGCGGTCGGCGCGACCGAGATGGCGAGCGTCTCGACCACCGGGTTGCTGGACGTCACGGCGAGCGGGACGCGCGCGAGGTCCTGCTTGGCGTCGTAGGCGGTCCCCCACTGGCCGGTCTGCTTGTTGATCACCAGCTCCCACTTCCCGTTGTCGACGAGGTGCGTGAAGAGGGTGTAGGTACCGGCGGGGACCAGCGCGCTGCCGAACATCAGCGGCTTCGAGGTGGTGAGGTGCGTCGCCTCGTTGGCGCCGGTGCGCCAGACCATCCCCCACTTCATGTCGGCGAGGCCGTTGAAGAGCACGCGGCCGCGCTTGGAGGGGCGGCCGTAGTTCACGGACACCGTGGCGCCGGCGACGGTCGCGGTCACCGAGTCGCGCGGCGAGGCGATGCGGCGCGCGGCGGCGGGCGCCTGCGCCCCGCCGACGGCGGGGGCAGCGGCGGCGGCGAGGGCGAGCGCGAGGGCGACGGAACGGAGCGTCATGAGGGGCGGACGGTGAGGACGAAGGTCGGCGCCCCCGGCGGGCGCCGGGCGCGCACATGGGACCCCGGTGGCGCGCCGGAGTTCGCGCGCGGTGACCAACCTCTGACTTGCACGATAAAGACAACATCGTATTCTTTATCCATGACCCACCAAGGCCTCGGCGAGTTCGAGCAGCTGGTCCTCCTCGCCATCGTGCACCTGCGGGGGGAGGCGTACGGCACCCCCATCGTCGAGGAGATCGAGCGGCGCACCGGGCGGGGCGTCGCCCGCGCCGCCGTCTACGTCACCCTACGCCGGCTCGAGGAGAAAGGGTTCGTCTCCTCGTGGATGGGCGAGCCCACCCCCGAGCGGGGGGGCAAGGGGCGCCGCTACGTGAAGATCGAGGCCGACGGCGCGCGGGCCCTGCGCGAGGCCCGGCACGTCGCGGACAGCATGTGGCGCGGGCTCGACCCCGCCTCGCTGCGGGTGCGGTGAGCGCCGCCCCCGCGCCCCCGCGCCTGCTGCGCGCCCTGCTGCGCCGCGCCGTGCCGCTCGAGGTGCGTGACGCGGTCGACGGGGACCTGCACGAGTTGTACGTCGCGCGTCACGCCGACGCGGGCCCCCGCGCGGCCGCCCGCTGGTACGCGCGCGAGACCCTGTCCTTCACCCTGCGATTCATGCTCGACCGCGTCTGGCGCATTCTCCGGAGCCTCGCCACCGGCGGCGCCACGCCGTCGGGGCTCGACCTCAAGCTCGGCGCGCGGCTGCTCGCCAGGTCGCCCGGCCTCGCCCTCGTCGGCGGACTCGGGATGGCCGTCGCCATCGCCCTCGGCGCCGGCGCCTACGCGGCCGTCAACTCGTACTTCTACCCCGAGCTGCCGCTGCACGAGGGCGACCGCGTCGTCGCGCTCGGGAAGTTCGACCGGCAGCGGGAGTTCGAGGACGAGCAGCTGCTGCACGACTTCCTGGTCTGGCGGCGCGAGCTGCGCACGGTCGTCGACGTCGGCGCCTTCCGCACCATCCAGCGCAACCTCGGCGCGGCGGCGGCGCCGGAGGGGGGGGAGCCGATCACGCTCGCCGAGATGAGCGCGTCGGGGTTCCGCGTGGCGCGGGTCCGCCCCCTCGTCGGCCGCGCGCTCGTCGACGACGACGAGCGGCCGGGCGCGCCCCCGGTGCTGGTGATCGGCTACGACGTCTGGCAGTCGCGCTTCGGCGGCGACCCGCAGGTCGTCGGGCGCGAGCTCCGCGTCGGCCGCGACGTCCACACGGTCGTCGGCGTCATGCCGCCGGGGTTCGCCTTCCCGGTCAACCACCAGTACTGGGTCCCGCTCCGCGTCGCCACGTTCGCTCCGCTCAGTGCAGGCCCGGGGGCGGCGGTCGCGCCGGGGATGGGCCCGAAGCTCGACGTGTTCGCCCGCCTCGCCCCCGGCGCGACGACGCAGTCGGCGCAGGCGGAGCTCGGCGCGCTCGGCCGGCGGCTCGCCGCGGAGGGCCCGGCGGAGCTCGCGCGGCTGGAGTCGCGCGTCGTGCCGTACGTCGACGTCATGATGAACGGCGAGGCCGACGGCACGAGCGCGGGCATGGCGTTGATGCGGTTCCTGATCGGCCTCCTGCTCGTCGTCGTCGCCATGAACGTGGCGGTGCTCGTCTACGCCCGCACGGTCATGCGCACCGGCGAGATCGCCGTGCGCACGGCGCTCGGGGCGCGGCGCGCGCGGATCGTGGCGCAGCTCTTCGCCGAGGCCTTCGTCCTGTCGGTGCTGTCGGCGGCGGCGGGGCTGGGCATGGCCGCCGTCGCGCTGGAGGCGCTGGACCGGTACCTGGAGAACGCCTCCGGCGGGCGCCCGCCGTTCTGGATGGACCCCGGCCTCTCGGCGGGCACCGTGCTCTACGCGCTCGGGCTCGCGGTGCTCGGCGCCGTGATCATCGGCGCCCTCCCCGCGCTGCGGGCCACCGGCCGGCAGCTGCGCGCGTCGATGGGGAGCCTGGGGAGCGGCGCGCGGGCGCGGCTCGGGGGGACGTGGACGGCGCTGATCGTCGCCCAGGTCGCGGTCGCGGTCGCGGTCCTCCCGGCGGCGATCCGGCAGGGCGGCGGGTTGCTCCGGGGGGCGTCCGTCGAGCCCGAGTTCGCGCCGGGCGAGTACGTGGCGACGCAGTTCGGCGTCGGGCAGGGCATGTACGAGAGCTTCGGCATACGGACGGACAGCGCGACCGCCGACAGCGTGCGGGCGATCGCCGCCGCGTTCCTGGCGCGGCTCGAGGCCGAGCCGGGCGTGCGCGGCGCGACGGTCAGCAGCTGGGAGCCGTGGAGCGGCGGCCAGGCCATGGTCGAGTCGGACGACGCGACCCGGGCCCCGGAACTCGTCCGCGTCCTCGAGGTGGACACGAGCTACTTCCCCGTGTTCGACGTGCCGGTGGTCGCGGGGCGGAACTTCGCGGCGGCGGACGCCGCGCTCGACTCGCGGGACCGGCCGGTGATCGTCAACCACAGCTTCGTCGACGAGGTGCTCGGCGGCCGCGACCGGGGCGCCCACTGGGCGCTCGGGCGCCGCGTGCGCAACCGGAGCTACGACGCTGCGGTGAGACCGTGGCACGTGGTCGTCGGCGTCGTCGAGGACTTCCCGGTCCAGCCCGAAGGCCTGGGGCCGACGATCCGCCCGCGGATGTTCCGCCCGACGGCGCCCGGGGAGTTCGGCGCCGGCGGGCTGCTCACGGTCCGGCTGCGCGCGCGGACCCCGGAGGCGTTCGCGCCGACGCTGCGGCGCCTCGCCGCGTCCGTCGACCCCACGCTGCAGCTCTCCCCCCCGCAGTCGCTGTACGCGATGTACCGCGAGGACGCGCAGGGCGCGGTGCAGGTGGCACTCGTCATCGCGCTCGTCACCGCGAGCGTGCTCCTCCTCTCGGCGGCGGGGATCCACGCGATGATGTCGTTCACCGTGAACCAGCGGCGGCGCGAGATCGGGATCCGCGCGGCGCTCGGCGCGCCGGCGCGCCGCATCCTCGGGGGCGTGCTCGCCCGCGCCGCGCGCCAGCTGGCGATCGGCGTCGGCGTCGGCCTCGCGGCGGCGGTGGCGCTGGACGTGGCCAGCGGCGGCGTGCTGCTCGGCGGGAGCGGCGTGCTGCTCGTCCCCGCGACCGCCGCGTTCATGCTCGTCGTCGGCCTCCTCGCCGCCGTCGGCCCGGCGCGCCGCGGCCTGCGCGTCCAGCCCACCGAGGCGCTGCGGGCCGAGTAGCCGCGTCTTGACGGGACGCGGCGACCGCGCAACTGTACTACAGGGCGTAGTAATCGTCCCGATGAGAAGAACGCCCCGCCCGCACAGCTATTTACTACACACTGTAGTACCGGCCATCATGAGCGCATCACACGAGAGCGCACGCCCACCCGCTCCACCCCGCGCCGCGGGCATCGCGGTCCTGGGCGCGCTCGTCGGCGCGCTGGCCGGCGGCGCCACGCCGACGGCGGCGCGTGCCCAGCCGGCTGCCCACCGGGCGGGCGCCATCGCCCGCGCGACGGCCGACCGGCCGGTCGAGGTCGAGCTGCGGAGTGCGGCCCGCGTGCTCGCGCCGGGTGAGACGGCGGCCGTCGCGATCCGCCTCCGCCCGGAGCCCGGGTGGCACGCGTACTGGCGGCACGCGGGCGACGTGGGGAGCCCGCCCTCCGTGGAATGGCGACTCCCCGAGGGGTTCACGGCCGACTCGCTGCGCTGGCCGGCGCCGGCGCTGATCGCGTCGCCGCCGCTCGCCAGCTACGGCTACGAGCGCGAGGTGCACCTGCTCGGCGCCGTCCACGTCCCGCGCACCGCGCGCGTCGGGTCGACGGCTACGCTCGCGGGCACCGTCACGTGGGTGGTGTGCAAGGAGGAGTGCTTCGCCGCCGACGTCGACCTCGCGCTGACGCTGCCGGTGGGAGCCGCGTCGGAGCCCGACACTGCCGCGGCCCGTGCGATCGCGGCGGAGGACGCGCGCGTGCCGGTGCGCGGCGCCGACTGGGCGTTCCACTCGGCGGCGGACGCGGGGTCGATCGTGCTCCGCGTGCGCCCGCCTGCCGGCTCGGGGCTGCTGGCGGGCGACGTGGCGCGCGCCCACTTCTTCGTGGACTCGGGCGCCGTCATCGATCACGCCGCGAAGGCCGCGGTGCGAGTGGACGGGGACGCGCTCGAGCTCCGCCTCGTCCGCTCGTCGTACGCCACCGGCACTCCGACTCGGCTCACGGGCGTGCTCAGGCTCGCGGGTCGAGACGGCGAGGACGAAGGCCTCGCGCTCGAGGTGGAGGCGCCGGTCGTGAGCATGGCGCAGCTCGCGTCGATGCGCGGGCCCGCGAGCGCCGGCGCCGGCGACGCCGCCCTCGACGCCGGCGGGTGGCTCGCGCTCGCCACCGCCGGCCTGCTCGCGCTGCTCGGCGGCACGCTGCTCAACCTGATGCCGTGCGTCCTCCCCGTGCTGTCGATCAAGGCGCTCGGCGTCGCCGAGGCGGCGGCGCGGGACGCGCGGACCGCGCGGCGCCACGCGCTGCTCTTCGCCGCGGGGGTGCTCGCGTCGATGTGGGCGCTGGTGGGGGTGCTGCTCGCCCTACGCGCGGCCGGCGCCGAGGTCGGGTGGGGCTACCAGCTCCAGAGCCCCGTCGTGGTGGGCGCGCTCGCGCTGCTGGTGTTCGCGGCCGCGCTCAACATGGCCGGCGTCTTCGAGCTCACGCCGGTGGGCGGCACGCTGTCGGTCGCCGCGGGGCGCACGCCGCCGGCGGCCGAGGCGTTCCTGAGCGGGGTGCTGGTCACCGCGCTCGCGACGCCCTGTTCGGCGCCGTTCCTCGCGGCGGCGGTCGCGTACGGGGTCGCGGGCGGGGCGGCGAGCGCCGTCGTCGTCTTCACCGCGCTGGGGCTCGGGCTGGTGTGGCCGCTCGCGCTCGTCGCCGTCGTCCCCGGCGTGCGCCGGTGGCTGCCGAGGCCCGGGGCGTGGATGGTGACGCTGCGGCAGGCGCTCGCCTTCCCGCTGCTCGCGACCGTGGTGTGGCTGGCGTGGGTGCTCGGCCGGCAGGCCGGGACCGACGCGGTGGCGGCGCTGCTCGCCGCCCTCACCGTGCTGGCGTTCGGCCTCTGGGCGCTCGGCCGATTCGGGACGCTCGCCGCGTCGCCCGGCCGGCGCGGCGCCGCGCGGGGCGTCGCCCTGGCGGCCGGCGCGGCGGCGCTGGCGCTCGTGACCGCCGGCGCGCGCCTCGCGCCGCCGCCGACCGCGCTGGCGGTCGACGCCGCGGGCGCGCCGGCGGACGAGGCCGCGCTGCCGTGGCGTCCCTACAGCGCGGCGGCGCTCGAGGCGCTGCGCGACAGCGGCCGCGTCGTGCTGCTCGACTTCACCGCCGACTGGTGTCTGACCTGCAAGGTGAACGAGCGCGTCGCCCTCGGATCGGACGCGGTCCGCGCGTCGCTGCGCGCGCACGACGTCGCGCTCCTGCGCGCCGACTGGACGACGCGCGACCCGTCGGTCACGCGCGCCCTCGCGGCCTTCGGTCGCAACAGCGTGCCGTTCGTCGTGCTCTACGGCCGCGGCGGCGCCGCGGCGCCGGCCGTCCTCCCGACGCTCCTCACGCCGGGGATCGTCACGCGCGCGCTGGACGCCGCCGCGGCGGCCGGCCCCACGCCGACCCTCTCCGCGGCGCCCGCACGCTGAGCGCCGCGGCCCCGCCGGACTCCCCCCCCATCACCTCCCTGCGTCGAGGTTCCGCACCATGTCTCTCAAGAAGAAGCTCCTCATCGGCATCGGCGGCGTCGCACTCGTCACGGGGGCGGTCGCCGCCGACGCGATCCTCGCCTCCCAGACTGACGGACTGACGGCCGCCGAACTGAGCGCGGCGCCGAAGGTCGGCGCGGCGGCCCCCGCGTTCACCGCCGTCGACACCCGCGGCGCCTCGCACTCGCTCGAGGGCTACCGCGGCCGGTGGGTCGTGCTCGAGTGGTTCAACCACGAGTGCCCGTACTCGAAGAAGCACTACGCGGCCGTCGACGGCCGTCCCGGCAACACGCAGGCGATGCAGCGCGACTACGCCGAGCGCGTGGTGTGGCTCTCGGTCGTCTCCTCCGCGCCCGGGAAGCAGGGGTTCACGACGGCGGGGGAGGCGGACGAGCTGACGGCCGAGAAGGGCGCGGCGCCGGCCGCCGTCCTCCGCGACACGGCCGGCACGCTCGGGCGGCTCTACGGCGCGCGCAACACGCCGCAGTACGCGATCATCGACCCGCAGGGAGTGCTGCGCTACTCGGGCGCCATCGACGACCGGCCGACGTCGAGCGTCAAGGACATCGCGAAGGCGACGAACTACGTGCGCGCCGCGCTCGACGCGGGGCTGGCCGGGACGCCCATCGCGGTCGCGCAGACGCAGCCCTACGGCTGCGACGTGAAGTACTGACCGATCTGACACGCGGAACGCGGCGGACGGGCGTCGGGGCGCGGCGCGGACCACGCGGACGGGCGAGCGATCGTACCCACGATTCGCGCGTTCGTCCCCCGGCCCGCCAGCTCCGTCCCCGTCTCATTGGCGTGCGACGGACCGGCGTCACATAGTGGCGCCCGCTAGCCTCTGCGCGATTCCCGCGAACCCCAACCTGACCCCCGGATGGTCGACCGTCGCGAGTTCCTCGGCATCACCCTTGGCGCGGGCGCTTCGCTGGCGCTGACGCCGGCGCTGCTCCGCGCGCTCCAACAGCCGGTCGGGAGGCTCATCCAGCGGGCCATCCCGTCGACCGGCGAGATGGTCCCGGTCGTCGGACTCTCGTTCTCGAACCACGTGGGGTGCGCGGATCCCGGGGGGCTCAGGGAGGTCTTCAAGACGTTCGTCGACAACGGCGGCAGAGTCTTCGACGCGATGCACGGGAACGCGAACTCGGAGCAGTTCCACGCCACGGTTGCCACCGAGCTCGGGATCCAGAGCAAGGTGTTCTGGTCGACGCGGGGTGCGCCCCCCGGCGGTCCCGGCGGCCCGCCGCAGCCCGGCCCCGCCGCCGCGAGAGCGCACATCGAGACGTTGTTGGCGAGGCTCAAGGTGCCCAGGCTCGACCTGGTCATGGTGAACCCCGCCGCCGACCCGACGCACCTCGCCGTCCTGCAGGACGAGAAGAAGGCGGGGCGCGTTCGGTACGTCGGCGTGCAGGTGATCAGCGACAACCTGTACCCCCAGCTCGAGGCGGTCATGCGCAACGAGCCGATCGACTTCATCGGCGTCGACTACGACGTCGGCAATCGCGCCCGCGTCGAGGACACGATCCTGCCGCTCGCCCAGGAGCGGCGGATCGGCGTGCAGGCGTTCTTCCCCTTCGGCAACAACGGAGGGGTCAGCTGCGGGAGTGGCCGCAACCTCTTCGCGCGCGTGGGCAACAGGCCGGTTCCGGAGTGGGCCGCCGAGTTCGACGCCCGGACGTGGGCGCAGTTCTTCCTCAAGTACGTCGTCAGCCACCCGGCCGTCACCGTGGCCCGCGTGGGGACGACCAAGGCGGCGCACATGCTCGACAACCTCGGCGGCGGCGTCGGACGCCTGCCGGACGAGGCGACGCGCAAGCGGATGGCGGCGTTCGTCGATGCACTCCCGGCGCTTCCGCCGCTCCCGCAGAACCCGGCGGCGGCTCCCGGGATCGCGCTGCCGGCGGCCGTCCTGGACCGCTACGTCGGTGAGTGGACGTTGCCGTCTGGCACCGTGGTGACCTTCCGCCGCGACGGGGCGACGCTGCGCGTGAAGGCGGGCAGCAATCCGGAACTACCCCTCGCCGCGCGGTCGGAGGCGCGCCTCCAGGACCCCCGGGGGCCGGTCTTCGAGTTCCAGGTCGACGCCGGGGGCGCGGTGACCGGTCTGATCCTGGAGCAGGGCAACCCCGTCCAGCGCGTCCCGCTGCAGCGGAAGTAGGGCGAAGTCGCGCGACGATCGCCGGCGCGCCCGAGGACTCGGCTGCTGCCGACAACCACTCATCGGACGAGAGGGGACGACAGGATGACGAAGGGTCAGATCATGCCGGTGCTCGTGGCTGTGCTGTCCGCCGCCGCGTGCGGGGGGGGCGACGGTCCGACGGCGGGGGGCACGACCACGCCGCCGGCGGCCACGACGGCGAAGGTGCGTTTCTTCAACGCGGTGTGGAACGCGCCGGACGGTGTGGGCTTCACGACGAACAACCAGTTCGCGAGCGGTTCCGCGCTCAAATACGCCCAGTCGACGCAAACCTGCTCGACACTCGGCGTCGGGAGTACCACATTCGGTGTTGGCGTGGCCAACGCGAGTGGCACGGGCTTGAACAGCAACGCGCTCGCAACGTTGAACAATCAGGCCATCGCCGGCGGCGGCAACTACACCGTCCTCGCGGGTGGCCAGTCACTTCACCCGTCCGTGGTCCTGCTCGACAACAGCGTCTCGGGGACGCTCGGCGCCAACCAGGCGGCCGTTCGCTTTGTGAACCTCGCGGCGATGAGCCAGTTTCCGTTCACGGTGTTGAAGGGCGCGGTCGGAAGCGGGGCCACGACCGTGGTCCAGAACGACATCGCGTTTCGCGCGGCGACGCCATTCAGCACCGTGACGAGTGGCTCCAATGCGTACACGATCATGTATAACAACGCCCCTGCCATCTCGGGTAACGCGGCCACGCTCAACTTGCAGGGTGGCACCGTCAACACGGTCGTGATCGTTCGGAATCCGTCGTCCGACGGTTTCCAGATGATCAACGTTCCGGGTTGCCCCTGATGATGCGGGCGAGGGCGTTGCTGGTTGGATTGTCGTTGGCGGCGTGCGCAGGCTCCGACGCCGACCCAGTCACCGAGCCGACGACCCCGCCGACCACCCAGCTCCCGCTCGGCGTCGACTCGTGCACGGTCGCACGTCCGGATTTCGGCGGCCCGGCGACGCCGGCGGAGCTCAGCCTGTTCGGTTACGACGTCGGCGCGCCGCTCAACCTGCAGAAGACGGTCGAGAGCGCGGCCGCCGGCGTGGAGGTCAGCGCGATCTCCTACGACAGCCCGGCGGGGGGCCGGGTGACCGGGCTGCTGGCCACCCCGCTCGGCCGCCCGTCCCCGCGCCCGGGCATCATCCTGATGCACGGCATGCCGAACGAGGCGCGCGACATGACCGGCCTGGCGTCGACGCTCGCCAAGTACGGCGCGGTCGTGATCGCGATCGACGCGCCGTTCGCTCGACGCACGGGGCCGTCGCTGCGGATGACCAAGCAGGACCGGGAGGAGCAGATCCAGCTGATGAAGGACCTGCAACGCGCCGTCGACGTGCTGCGTGCGCGGCCCGACGTCGACAGGGAGCGCATCGCCTACGTCGGCGTCAGCTACGGCGGCGCGATGGGGGCGCTGTTCGTCGGCGTCGAGCGGCGGATCAAGGCCGCGGCGCTGGTGGTGGCGGACGGCGGCCTCGTCACGCACTCCACCTCCCCGCAAGCCCTTCCCTTCCTCGCGGGCCTGTCGTGCGCGACCCGCGCCGCCTGGCTTCGTGAGATGACGCCCATCGAGCCGATACGATTCGTCGGGCTCGCGAAGCCCACCCCGTTGCTGCTGCAGAACGGCCGGACGGACAACCTCGTACCCCAGGCCGACGCGCAGCTGCTGCACAACGCCGCGCCGGACCCCAAGAAGGTCCTCTGGTACAACGCGGGACACGGACTCACCCAACAAGCCACGTTCGACAGACACAACTGGCTGGTCGAACAGATCGGCCTCGACCCGCTGTGATCGTCGCACTCGTGACGACACGCATGCGCCGTGACCCGCTGCTCCCCGCGCTCGCCGTCGCGCTGCTCGTCGCCTGCGACGGCGGGGCACCCGGGGAACCGGCGCGGCCGGCCCACGTGACCGCCGTCGACACGCTCCGCCCCGGGCAGATCGCCCGCCTCCGCGGCTCCGGCCTCACCGGCCTGCGCTCGCTCCTGCTCGACGGCGTCGCGGCGACGGAGCTCGTCGCCCGCTCCGACAGCGTCGCCGAGTTCCGGGTGCCGTCCCTGCGCGCCTGCGAGACCGACATGCGCGCGGTGCAGCTGTCGGCGGACGGATCGGCGCCGATCGGCGCCGTCGTCCGCGTCCCGCCGAGCGTCTCGCTGCGCCCGGCCGAGTCGCGCGTCCTCACGAGCGACGACCTGCAGTGTCTGCGCCTCCCGGCGGCCGACGAGGACTACGTGCTGAGCGCCGCCAACCTCGCGATCCCGACGGCGGAGGTGGAGTCCCCGCGCACGCTGGTCGCCGTCCGCCTCCTCGGCACCGGCGACGCCGCGGCCCCGACGCCCGCCTTGTCCGCGTCCGACGCGCGCGGCGCCGGCACGCCGTTCGAGCCCGCGGCGGTTGCACCGGCCGCGCTGACGGGCGCCTACGCGCAGGCGCCGGTACAGTTCGACCCGCGCTACGCGACGGCGGTCGTCGGCGACACGCTGCGCTTCGTCGACTGGTTCTCCGGGACGCCGCAGATCTGCCACCTGCCGCCGGAAGCGGTGCCCAGCTTCCGGGCGAGGGTCGTCGCCGTCGCGGGGAGCGTCGCCGTCGTCGTCGACCTGCGGCACCCGTCGGCCGCGGCGTACCTCGACCCGGCGACGCTCGGCTGGCTGCGCGACGCGGCGGCGATGACGGACCGGCTGCTGCTACCGACGATGCGCTCGCTCTTCGACGCCGAGTACCGGCCTCCCGCCGGGGGTGGCGGGCGCTTCTACGTGATGCTCGGCACCCTGCCGCCGGCGTTCCAGAGCTTCACGGGCTTCGCCTACGACGGGCCGCTGCCGACCGTGAACATCGCGAGCCAGCAGAGCTGCCCGCGCGCGTCCGAGATGGTGGTGAGCACCGTCAACGCCGAGCGGCTGGCGACGCCGCCGTATCAGAACGCGAGCTGGGTGGCGGGGCTGTTCCTGCACGAGTACGCCCACAGCGCCGACGCGCTGATCAGCCGCCGCGGCCGCATCGCCGGCATCCTGGGCGAGGGGCTGGCCACGCTCGCGGAGGAGACGGCGAGCCGCATCGCTTCGGGGCAGCCGCTCGGCGCGCGTCACTCGGCCGTCGGCAGCGACGCGCCGGCATCGGTCTCCGGCGGCGCGCTCGGCCTGTGGGGCACGCAGCCGGCGCTCGGCCCCTGGCAGAGCAACGGCCGCTACGGCGCGAACGCGCGCATGCTCCTCTTCCTCCGCGAACTGGCGGGCGAGGGGTCGGTCGATCACGGGCGCCGGCCGACGCTGTACCAGCGCCTCATCTACGCGCCGGTCGACTGGACCAATCGCCCGGCGGTCATCGCCCACGTCACCTCGGTGCTCGGCATCGGCTACGCCGACCTGATCGACCGGCAGGCGCTCGCGAGCGTCACCGCCGGGCTGATCGACCCGGGCGTCGCGCACGACCTGCCGCGCTACACCTCGTGGGACCACGCCGAGCGCGCGCGCCTGTCGGGGCCGCGTTCGTTAGGGTTCCCCGGCCGCGCCGGCCGCCGCGTCGGCGGCGAACACGCCCTCGCGGCCGCCGACGGCGCCCAGGCGGCGCTGTACCTGATGGCGGACGGGCCGCGCGGGGTCTCGCTGGAGCTCGTGTCGCTTGCGCCGACCGCACGCACCGTCCGACTGACCCGACTGCGCTGAGGAAAGCTCGTGCCGGATTCGAGCAAGTCGTATGGAGGCAGCGTCCGCGCCGCGGCGCTCGCGCTGGCCCTGTCGGTCGTCGCGGCCTGCGCCGACCAGACCACGACGCCCCCCACGCCCCCGGTCGCGCCCCCGGTCGCGCCCCCGGTCACGCCTCCTGCGCAACCGGAGATCCCGATCAGCGGTGCCGCCGTGCCGGGAATGGTGGCGTACGATTCCGCCGTCATCGCGTTCATGCGGAAGTACGCCATCCCCGGCGGCGCGGTCGCCGTGCTGCGCGACGGCAAGCTGATCTACGCGCGCGGCTTCGGCTACGCGGACGTCGAGGCCAGGACGCCGGTGCGGCCCGACGCGCTGTTCCGGATCGCCAGCGTGTCCAAGCCGATCACCGCGGTCGCCGTGATGAAGCTGGTCGAAGAGGGCAAGCTCACACTCGACGACCGCGTGGCGCCGCTCATCGCGCACCTCGCCCCCGCGCCCGGGGCGACCGTCGACCCGCGGTGGGAGCAGATCACCATCCGGCACCTGCTCAACCACACCGGGGGCTGGGATCGTGCGAAACCGAATGGCGGATTCGATCCGATGGATCGGCCGGCGATCGCCGCGGCCGCGGTCGGCGCACCCGCGCCGGCGTCCGCCGAGACGGTGATCCGGTACATGAAGGGAATGCCGCTCGACTTCGACCCGGGCGAGCGATACGCCTACTCGAACTTCGGCTACGCCATCCTCGGTCGCGTGATCGAGCGCGTGAGCGGCATGCGGTACGAGGAGTACGTGCGCGCGCGCGTGCTGCAGCCGGCGGGCGCCAACCGCACGCGGTCCGGCCGGACGCGCATGCGCGACGCGCTCGCGGACGAGGTGAAGTACTACCTGCCGAACGAGCCGGGGCTGGGCCTCACCGCGCCGATGGTGCCGTCCGTGTTCCCGGGCGAAGGCACGGCGCCCATCGCCTACGGGGCCTTCCACCTCGAGTCGTTCGACGCGAGCGGCGCCTGGGTCTCGTCGACCGTCGACCTCCTGCGATTCCTGTCCGCCGTCGACGGCCGCGCCAACCGCCCGGACATCCTCAGCGCCGCACTCGTCGCGGAGATGACCAGCAACGGCCCGACGGTGTGCCTCACGAGCGGGTGCTACTACGCGTACGGATGGCTCGTCCGCCCGACCCAGGGCGACGCGACCTGGGAGCACGGGGGGGCGCTGCCCGGCACGACGAGCCGCCTCGTGCGCTCGTACCACAACTTCTCGTGGGTCGCGCTGTTCAACGCCCGCTCACCGACGGCCGGCTTCGACAACGAACTCGACGCCGCGCTGTGGAGTGCGCTCGGGAAGGCCACGTCGTTCCCGACGCACGACCTGTTCTCGACGTTCCCGTGACGTGGGACGCCGAGGCGTCCGAGGGCGCCGCGTCCGGACAGCCGCTTCACAGCCTCTTCGGAGAGTGCGATACGATCGGTGAAGGCAGGCGCCGACAGGCCGGAGCGGCGACGCGAGCAGATCGGTCTCGACGCGGCAGCCGGGAGTTAGAACGGTCCGACGACGCCGACGAGTGCGCCCGCCGCTATGTTGATTGACCGCGCATCGCGACGGCCGGCGGCGTCGAGCGCATCCGCTCTCACCCCTGAAGGAGACGGGCCATGATCCGCAGCAGACGGGCGGTTCCCCTCCTCGTCCTGCTGACGCTCGCGGCTGCGCTCGCGGGCCCGGCGGACCTCCGCGGCCGCGCCGCCCCGGAACCGGCTGCGCCGTCGCCCGAGTACGCGTTCGCCGAGATGGAGCGGGCGGCGAGCGCGTTTCTGGCCAGCCTCGCGCCCGAGCAGCGGTCGAAGGCGCTGTTCGCGTTCGAGGACGCCGAACGGCTCAACTGGCATTTCGTGCCGCGGGCGCGGCGGGGGCTGCCGCTCAAGGAGATGTCCGCGGGGCAGCGGGAGCTGGCGCGCGGCGTCCTCCGGGCGGGCCTCAGCCGGCGGGGCTACCTCACGGCGAGCACGATCGTCGACCTCGAGCTCGTCCTGCGCGAGATGGGCGAGAGCCCGACGTTCCGCGACCCCGAGCTGTACTACTTCAGCGTCTTCGGCACGCCGTCGCGCGCGGCGCCGTGGGGCTTCCGGGCCGAAGGGCACCACCTCTCGCTCAACTTCACGTTCGTCCGCGACACGCTCGTCGCCACCGCTCCGGCGTTCTTCGGCGCGAACCCGGCCGAGGTGCGGGTCGGCGCGCGCCGGGGCCTCCGCGCGCTGGCGGACGAGGAGGACGTCGGCCGGGCGCTGGTCCTCTCGCTCGACGAGCGCCAGCGCGCCCGCGCGCTCATCGCGGCGGCGGCGCCGCGCGACATCGTGACCGGCAACGCCGCGCGCGTCGACCCGCTGTCGCCGGTCGGGATCCGCGCGACCGAGCTCCGGCCGGAGCAGACCGCGATCCTGGTCCGGCTGCTCGAGGTGTACCTCGGCCGGATGGCGGAGCCGCTCGCCGCGCGTCGCCGGGCGGCACTCGAGCGCACGGACTTCGCCGACGTCGCGTTCGGCTGGGCGGGCTCGACCCGGCGCGGCGAGGCGCACTACTACCGCATCCAGGGGCCGAGCTTCCTCGTCGAGTACGACAACACGCAGAACGACGCGAACCACATCCACACCGTCTGGCGCGACTTCGACCGCGACTTCGGCCGCGATCTGCTGCGCGAGCACTACCGCGGCGCCGGCCAGTCGCACGGCCACTGAGGGACGCAGCCGTTCGTCCTCGGGGAAGGGTCCTGCCGCATGGCTGAGGAGCAGCGGAACCGGCAGCTCTGGCTGGAGCCGGCCCTCATCTTCGCCGCCTGGACGGTCTCCGGACTCGTCCAGACGAACCAGTTCCTGATCATGGCGGCGGAGGGCGGGCGTCCGGCGCCCGCGATGGAGGTCCTGCAGGGCTCCCTCATCGATTCGTATCTCTGGGCGTTGTCGACCCTCGCGATCTTCTGGCTGGCCCGTCGCGTGCCGCTCGAGCGGAGGCGGCTGCTCCTGGGCGTCGCGGTGCACCTCGTCGCCGCCGTGGTCCTCGGGCTGGCGCGCACCGAGTTCAAGATCGAGCTGAACCGGAGTGTATTCGGGTTCCGCACGCGGCCCTTCGGCCTCGTGTTCTGGGGATCGTCCAGCCAACACCTGCTCTACTACGCCCTCCTGCTCGGCATCGCCCACGCGGTGATCTACTACGGACGCTATCGCGAACGCGAGCGGGCCGCGGAGCGCCTGACGGCGGGGCTGACCGAGGCACGGTTGCAGGCGCTCAAGATGCAGCTGCAGCCGCACTTCCTCTTCAACACGCTGAACGCGATCTCGGCGCTCATCCCCGCCGAGGCCAAACCCGCGAGACGGATGGTCGCCCGCCTCGGGGACCTCCTGCGCATCGCCCTCGAGCACGAAGAGACGCAGGAGGTGACGCTGCGCGAGGAGCTCGAGTTCCTCGAACCCTATCTCGAGATCGAGCAGGCGCGCCTGGAGGACCGACTGACCGTGGTGATGGAGATCGCGCCGGAGACGCTGGACGCGCGCGTCCCCCACCTGCTCCTGCAGCCGCTGGTGGAGAACGCCATCCGCCACGGGATCGCACCGAGGATCGACCCGGGGCGGGTGGAGATCTCCGCCACGAGCGGAGCCGACGACCGCTTCCTGCACTTGAACGTGCGGGACGACGGTCCGGGGTTGGGTCCGGACAGCCGGAGCCGGGCCCGCAAGGGGGTGGGGCTGTCGAACGTCCGATCACGGCTGGAACAGCTCTACGGCGGCGAGCACCGCTTCTCGCTCGAGAAGCATCCCGAGGGAGGAGCGGTCGTGAGGATTGCCCTCCCCTTCCGCCGCGCAGACGCGACGGCGGGCGCGCAGGCGAGGGCCGCCCGATGACGATCCGTGCCGTGATCGTGGACGACGAGCCGCTGGCGCGCCGGCGCATCCGCAACCTGCTCGCGGAGGCGGAGGACGTCGAGGTCGCCGCCGAGTGCGCGAACGGCGAGGAGGCGATCCGGGCCATGGAAGAGTCGCCGCCGGACCTGCTCTTCCTGGACATCCAGATGCCGGAGCTGGACGGCTTCGACGTGCTGCAGGCGGTCGGCGTCGGTCGGGTGCCCGTGGTGATCTTCGTGACCGCCTACGACCAGTTCGCGCTGCGGGCCTTCGAGGCGCAGGCGCTGGATTACCTGCTGAAGCCGTTCGACGACGAGCGCTTCGAGGCGGCGCTGCAGCGCGCACGCGGGCGGATCCGCGAGCGGCAGGGGGGCGATCTGGACGCCCGGCTGCGGGCGTTGCTGGAGGAAGTGCGCGGGGGGAGCGGCTACCTACAGCGTCTGGTGGTGCCGGCGGGCCACCGCAGCATCTTCATCCGGACGGAGCAGATCGACTGGATCGAGGCCGAGCGCAATTACGTACGCCTGCACGTGGGTGGGCGGGCCCACCTGATGCGCGAGAACCTGAGCCGCATCGCGTCCGCGCTGGATCCCGCGACGTTCTGCCGGATCCACCGTTCCACCATCGTGAACGTCGACCGGATCCAGGCCGTCGAGTCGCTCTTCCGCGGCGAGTACCTGGTGGTGCTGCACGACGGGACGAAGCTGACCTCCGGCCGCAGCTACCGGGACAACTTGCACGCGGTCATGGGAAAGGGGAGCTGAGCCGGTCAGAAGATCCGGGCGGGACGCTCCGGCCGGACCGGCGCATCCTCGCGCGGCGCGCCCCCCACCGCGTAGGACGCGAACAGCGACAGCAGCGGTCGGACCGTGCGCCGGCGACTCACCTGCGTGAAGCTCGCGTCGGCGACCCGGAAGTCGAGGCGATCGCCGCGCAGCGGGTCGTTGAGGCGCAGCGTCACGCGCCCCCGGCCGCCGGCGAGCCGCTGCGTCAGCGCCAGCTCGCTGGTGAACGCCGGCAGGATCTCGCCCTGCTCGATGGCCTGCGCGCTCCGCCGGTACGCGTAGAGCTGCGCCGTCGTGTGCTCGGCCACCCGGACGTCGACGGTGAGCCGCGCCGTGGCGTACGCGCCGCCGCTGCCGAACGCGTCGGCCGTCGTCCTCATGTGGGCGACGCTGCCCGCCAGCGTGACGACGGTGCCGCCCGTCGGCCGGGCGCGCACGCTGCCGTCGGCGCCGACGGCTCGCGCCCGGGTCAGGTTCTCCAGCGTGGTCGTCGCGCCGCCGCTCGCCGTCGCCGCCTTGCGCTGGCGGATCGGGTCCCGCGTCCGGCGGAAAAAGGGCGTCAGCTGCAGCGTCGCGCGCGGGCGGTGCCGCTCCACGCCGAACTCCACCTGGTCCGAGACCTCCGGCAGCAGCGACGGGTTGCCGACGATCTCGTTCGTGTCGTCCCCGCCCATGGAGAACGGGTTCAGCATCTCCGCGCCCGGCCGGTTGATGCGGCGGCCGTACGCGAGTCGATACACGAAAGCGCGACGCGCGTCGGTCCATTCGGCGCCGATGCTGGGGAAGGCGCGCACGGCCGTCCGCGCGCCGGCGGTGTCGAGCCGGACGCGCGTCCGTTCCGCCTCCACGCGCACCCCCGCCTCCGCACGCACGCCGCCGAGGGCGCGGTGCGCGGTGAGGTAGCCGGCATGCACGTCCAGCTCGTAGCGGTAGGCCCGCGACGCGGTCGCGTCGAAGTGGGTCGCGTCGTGCGCGGCGGTGATGGTGCGGCGCTGCGACTCCTGTCCGACGTCCACGTTGACGCCCGGGAGGCGCAGGGCGAGGTCGTTCCGCAGGGCACGCTCGCGCTGGCGTGAGTCCATGACGGTGGTCATGTAGCGGTAGCCCCCGCGCTCGTCGTGGTAGGCGCCGCGGAGGTCCTCGTCCACGACGCCGGCGCGCGCTTCGGAGGTGAAGCGCACGGCCCCCCGATCGACGCTCGCGACGACGCTCAGCTCACCAGACGGGATCGCGTGCTCCAGCAGGCTGCCGGTCGCGCTCGCCGCCGTGTCGCCCGCGGCATTCGTGTAGGCGAACGCCGAGCTGTTGCGATACGCGCCTCCCATCCACGAGTACGTGCCGCGCAGCGCCACGGACGCGTTGGGCGTCGGCGTGACGGCCGCGCCGGCCCGAACGGAATGCAGGCGGTGCGTCTCGCGTGCGCGGCTGTCCTGATCCGTCCGGAGCGGGAGGTCCCCGGGCACGAGGCTCCAGCGTGCCGTCGTCGAGTTCGTGCGGGGCCGCATGCCCGACAGGGAATACATCGCATCCCAGCTCAGCACGTCGCCGGCGTCGCCGCTGGCGGCGGCCGAGCCCATGTAGTGGTCGTCCGTCGCCATCGAGCCCGCCAGCGAGCGCATGCCGGTGCGCCGCGGCGCGTCCGTGCGGAAGACGAGGTTCACGACGCCGGCGGCGCCCTCCGCGCCCTGCCGCGCGGACGCGGCGGTGCCCGCCTCGACGCGCTCCAGCGCCGCCGCCGGCATCTGGCGCAGAAACGCGACGAGGGCGTCGCCGGTCAGGGCGCTGCGACGCCCGTTCGTCAGCACGAGCACGCCGGTGCTGCCGCGCATGCCGATGCGCCCGTCCGCATCGATCTCGACGCCGGGCACGGTGCGCAGGAGGTCCGCGACGCTCCCACCCGCCGCGGCGGACGCGCGCGCGTTCACGACGACGGCGCCGCTGCGCAGCTCGACCGCGACCCGCTCCGCGCGCACCGTCACCGCATCCAGCGTCCTCGCGCTGTCGGCCGGCGCGCCGTGATGCTCGTGCTGCGCCGCCGCCGGCGTTGGGAGGGCCCACAGGGGGCTGCACACGGCGGCGATCGCTGCCGCGCGTGCATGCCGTGTCATTCGCAGCTGACCGCCGGCTTGTAGGTCTGGTTGTGCAGGCTGCCGGAGGCGCCGCCGACCGCGGTGCCGCCGCCGGTCACCCAGACCAGACCGTCGACGAACGCCGACCCCACGACGCCGTGGATGGGGATGGGCATGTTGCGCAGGCTCGCCCACCGGTCGGTCCGCGGGTCGTAGTAGTCGTGGTCGGGCGTCATCCCCGTCGGCGCCTCGCCGCCCCAGACGTGGAAGCAGCCCCGGGCCGCGACGCCGTTCATCCCGCTGCGGCCGCGCAGCATGGGGGCCGCGGTCGTCCAGCTCCGCGTCTGCGGATCGAAGACCTCGTGCGCGTCCGACTTCACGGGCGACAGGCCGTTGCCGAGCCGCCCGCCGACGATGTGGATGCGGCCGTTGATCGCGGCGCCGGTGATGTGGTTGCGCTGGCTGGGGAGGTTCGGCAGGGCCTCCCACCGGTCGGCGGCCGGGTCGTAGACGGCGAAGTCGTTGCCGCGCGGCACGCGCCCCCCGGCGACGTAGATCCTGCCGCCGTGCGCGACCGCCACCCCGCCGCTGCGCGCCGTCGGCATCGGCGCCTTCTCGACCCACGTGCCCCGCGCGGGGTCCAGCTCGTAGACCGTGTTGACGGCCGTGGCGCCGTTCTGATCGTCCGTGGTCTGGCCGCCGATCATGTAGACCTTCCCGCCGACGGCGGCCGCCATCCCGTGGTTGTTGGGCTGCGGAAGCTCCGGTCCGAGCTGCCAGCGGTCGGTCGCGATGTCGTAGACCTGGACGGCGCGCGACGTCTGCCGGGACGGGGGATAGCCGCCCATGACGTAGAGTTTGCCGTTCGATTCGGCGAGGGCGAACTCGGAGTTGTTCACGAGCAGGTTGGCCCGCGTTCCCCATTCGCCGCCGTCGACCGGAGGCGGGGGTGGGGGCGGCGGGACCGGCGGATTCGGGACCTCCCCCGGGTCGGCCGGGGACCCTGCGCAGGCGGAGATGAAAAGCGCGACCAGTGCGATCGTGGGCTTCATCGACACTCTCCGGTGAGGTTCATCTGCGGTTCATCGATCCGCGCGTCGTCTCAGCAGGCGCTCACGGAGGGTCGAGACCGATCTGCCCGTTCAGCCAATCGTGCCTGTCGACCGGGGCCTGCTCCCGGCTCGTCGGGGGAGCCCGTGCATGCGGGAATGAACAGAGCGAGCAGCGCTATCGCCGGCTTCATTCGCGGGAGGTCGCGAGACCCGTCGTGGTGTGGGCTCCTAGGGGTAGTATGGTCCTAATGTATACGTTATGTCAACGTAAGCGTGTTGTATGAACGCGTCGGTTCGCGTCGGCCGGTGCGCATCTTGACATCAAGTGGTATCGGCATCACGATGCGCGCATGCGCACGACGCTGACGTTGGACCCCGACGTCGCCCGCCGACTCCAGGCGGAGCTCAAGAAGCGCGGAGGCGGGCTGAAAGAGATCGTGAACCAGGCCCTCCGGATCGGCCTCGGGCTCACGGACAAGCCCGTCCGGCCGACGCGGTTCGTCGTCGAGCCACACGCGTTCGGCCTGCGTCCGGGCGTCGATCCCGACCGGCTCAATCAGCTCGTCGACGAACTCGAGGCCGAAGAGCGGGCGCGACGCCTGGAGCGATGATCGTTCCGGACGTCAACCTGCTGGTGCACGCGTACAACGCCGAGTCCGCGGTGCACGCGCGCGCTCGGCTCTGGTGGGAGACGCTGCTCAGCGAGCCGGCGCCGGTCGGGCTGACGTGGCCGGTCCTGCTCGGCTTCATCCGGCTGACGACCCACGCCCGCGTCATGCTCCACCCGCTCCCCGTCGACACCGCGGTACGCCACGTGGAAGCGTGGCTGGCGCAGCCGCAGGTGAGCCTGCTGCACCCCGGCGACCGGCACGCCGCCATCCTGTTCGCGCTGCTCCGTCAGCTCGGCTCCGGCGGCGACCTCACGACCGACGCGCATCTCGCGGCACTCGCGATCGAGCACCAGGCCGAAGTGCACACCACCGACGCCGACTTCGCGCGCTTCGCGGGGCTACGCCATCGGAACCCCGTGGCCGGCTGATTCGGGCGCGGGTTCCGGGGCCGGACTCACCGAAACGGTTCGGAGGCGTTCGTGGCAGACGCAGACCCGGTGACTCGCCCGACGCCCGCACCGGTCGGCGGGGCGCCCGACGGCGCGGGGGCGAAGGCCAGGCTGGGCGTGCTCTTCGTGCACGGGATCGGGCAGCAGGCCAGAGGGGAGACCCTGGTGCAGTGGCTGGATCCGCTGGTCGACTGGGTCTCGGCCTGGCTCCTCGGCGCGCGCGAATGGAAGGCGGGCGCGGAGCTGCCGCGCTGCGACGTGCGGCGTGCCGTCCTGACGGCCGACCGCGAACCCGCGCACGCCGAGGTCGAGATCCACGCGCCGCCGGGGTGGGTCGGCGCGGAGGCGGCGGCGTCCCGGCTCGTGGTCGCCGAGGCGTATTGGGCGGAGACCTTCCCCGCGCCGAGCGCCGCCGAGGTGACCGACTGGCTGCTGGAGATCGGGCCCATGACGCTGCTGCTGCACGCCGGCCTGCTCGTGCGGCGCGCGTGGCGCGGACTGCGCGCCAGCCGCGGCGCGGCGACGCGGACGCGCGCGGCACTCGCGTTGACGAGGGCGACGCTCGGCGTCCTGCTATCGGTCGCGGTGCTGCCGGTGTTCCTCGCCGCGTTGCTGCTGGTCGCGGCGCTGCGGCTCGTCCCGATCCCCGGCGTCGCCGCCGCGCTCCGGAAGGTCCAGGCCGCGCTCGCAGCCGTCATCGGCGACTCGACGGTGTTCGCCTCCAGCCCGGCGCGCCTGGCCGCCATCGTCACTGAGGTCCGCGCGTCGATGGCGTGGCTGGAACCACGCTGCGAGGCGATGATCGTGGTCGCCCACTCGCAGGGCGCGGCCGTGCTCCGGCAGGCCCTGGACGGCGACGCGGCGCTGCCCCCGCCGGCGAAGCTGGCCGGGGTCGTCACGCTCGGCGCGGGACTCCGCAAGCTGGACGTGCTGCTGGGCGTCCACCGCGACCGGGCGCGCGGCGACCGCGGTGACGCGCTGATGCACGCGGGTCTCGCCCTGTTCGCGCGCACCGCCACCGTCGTCGGCGGGGCGGCGCTGGTGGCGCGCGTCGTCGGGTTCAGGATCGTCCCCGGGTGGGTCGCGCTCCTGTTCTCGATCCTCCTCGGCGCGAACTTCCTGCTCTACGCGCTCGTCGACCTGGAACGCGACGGGCGCGTGGAACGGTGGTGGCGCTCCGTCCGCGCGCACCACCCCGACGCGGAGTGGCTCGATCTGTACGCATCGCGCGACCCGGTCAGCAACGGCCCCCTGTGGGAGGGGCGGGCGCCCGAGGGCGCCGCCTCCTGCGAGGTCTTCAACGCCCGGTCGCTGGTCGCCGACCACACGTCGTACTGGCACAACCGCGCCGGGTTCGTCGCGCGGGTGGCCGCGTTCCTGGCGCGCGTCGGGGGGCTCGAGGTCCCGCTCCACGACCTGCGGCCCGGCGACGCCGGGTTGATCGAGCGGGAGGCGGCCATGCGCGGCCTGCGGATCGGGTTCGTCGACGCGCTGCTCGCCGCCGTGTGGGTCGCCGGACTCACGCCGCTCGCGTTCGGCGACCGGGAGCGGCTGGCACTGTTCGGGCAGGGGCTCCGCGCGAACCTGCTCGCCACCGCGTCGCACGTCGGCGTGCGCGCGCCCGACTTCGTGGCGGGCCGGTGGCTCGCGGCGGCGGACGCCGCGTCGGTCGCGGGGTGGAGCTACGCCGGGCTCCTGATCCTGTGCTTCCTCGTCGCGCGCTCGGTCAAGCACCTCTGGAACCGCGTCGGCGCGGCGACGCTGGCGCAGCACGCCCCGGTCGACGTCAACGTTGAGGTCCTGCCGTCGGTGTTCGCCGCGCTGGCGGCGCCGATCGCGGCGTGGTGGTTCCTGGACCGGGGCGGGGTCGCCGTCGGCGTGGAAGTGCTCTGCGCGGCGGGGATGCTGTTCTTCGCGCTCTGGCTGTACCGGGTCCACCGCACGGTCGGGTTGCGGTGAATCGCGGCGCGCGTCGTTCGTTTCGGTCTTCAGGGCGCCGTGCACCCCCCGTTCATCGGGCAGATGCCGGGCGGCGTCAGCCCGTTGTACGTCTGCCGGCAGCGCGCGTTGTTCTGGAAGGTGTTGGTGGCGGTCAGGTTCGGCGCGTTGAACGTCGACGCCTGCCACATCGCGTTGATCGCGTACGCCGCGCTGTTCGTGATCCGGCTGTTGGTGATCAGGTTGGCGGGCGGCACGTACTGGTCCGAGAAGCTGCCGACGAAGAGTGCCGCCTCGTCGCGTGTGTTGACCGGCCGGCAGTTGTTCGACTGGATCCCCGTCGGCCCGCCGGCGTAGCTGATCTCGACGTGGTCGAGGCGCGAGTTGGTGGCGGTGTTCAGCCAGATGCCCACCCAGTCGCCCGGCGCGGGGGCCGCCTCCCCCGACGTGAAGACGATCGGCCTGGCCGCCGTCCCGACCGCGTTGAGCACGCCGACCAGGTTGTTGGGCGCGGCGCCGTTGGTGCCGAACGTCATGCGCATCCCCCCCTGGTTCCCCACGCGCGGGAACCTGAAGACGACGCCGGGGCGCAGCGTGAGCGTCACCGGCGCGACGGCGGGGGGCGCGGGTCCGACGTACAGCCCGGTGAAGGGGATGCGCACCGGCACGCCGCGGTCCTCGACGGTCATGTTCGCGAAGACGTTGGCGCCCGGTCCCTGGATCAGGATCTCGTCCGTCCCGTTCCCGGTGTACGTGCCGGCGGGGAGACTCCCGAGCGACATCATGGTCGTATGGACGGGGCGGCCGGTCGAGCCGGTGATCGTCAGCGCCCGCGAGTCGTCGGTGAACGCGCCGTTGGTGTCGATGAAGACGCCGACGCCCCCCGACCCCTCGATCGTCACGTCGACGGCGCGCAGCACGGCCACCGGGGGCGCCCCGTACCCGACCCCGGCGAAGGCCACCGTCGGCTGGTTCGTCACGCCGAATCCCCCGCCCCCCTGGAGCCGCGTCCAACTCAGGTCGATCAGCGACGTCGCGCTGATCCCCCGCAGCGTCCCCCACGCCTGGTTGGCGTCTCGGCGGCGGAAGACGACGAAACGCGTCTCGCTCGCTCCGGCCGACACCAGCCGCGCGTCGTCCCGCACGGTGATCGTGACGCCCGGCCCCAGCGCGACGATCGCGCAGGGTTGGATGGTCACGACCGCGCTGCCGGTGATCGACACGGAGTTCGGCACGACGTGCGTGACGCCGTCGCCGGCCCACGTCTCGTTCGCCGCGACGTTGGCCGCGTGCGTGACCACTGTGCCGTTGGGCTGACCGCAGGCGACACCCGGCGCGGTGACCGTCACGGTCGCCGTGCCGCTCCTGGTGGGGTCGGCGGTGCTGGTGGCGGTGACCGTGTACGTGCCGGGCGTCGTCGCGGTGAAGGCCGCCGTCGCCCCACTCGGCGTCAGCATGCCGCCGGCCGGCGCGGCGCTCCAGGTCAGCCCCGCGCCGCAGGATGCACTCGCGTTGAGCGCGGCCGTCAGCGTCGAGGGGGCGCCCGCGTTCACCGTGGCCGGGCTGGCGCTCACGGTCACGCCGGTGACCGTGCAGGCCGGGGGGTTGGGGGGACCGGGCGGGTCGTCGGCGGTGCCGCCGGAACCGCAGCCCGACGACAGCAGCGCGACCGCGGCAACGGCGCCCGCCGCGACCGAGCGGCGCGGCGCCAGCGGGCGCCGCGCGGCTGACAGGTGCGTCGCGACCGATGCAGGTGGCATGACCGCCTTCCTCTCGCCGTGCGACGAGCAACGCGTGACGGCACGATTCGCAGCGAAGGTCGTGCCAGCCACCGGGGCACGCGACTCGGACGCTCGGCCGGATCGGCTCCGCGGGTGCGCCCGTGCACGGGTAAGTTTGCCTTCGGTCCCCGCCGAGGCCATGCGCCCGGCGTCACGCGCTCCCCCTTCGCTCCGGCTCATGCGCCTGCGTCGCACGCTCCTCCTCGCGGGCCTGCTGGCGGCCCCGACACCGCCCTCGGGCGCGCAAGCCCCGGCGCGGCGCCCAGCGGCCGCGCCGCCCGCGGCCGCGCCGGCGCCCGCGGCCCCGCTGGATTCGGCGCGGCGCCGCACGCTCCTGTACTGGCCGACCGACCCGTTCTGGTCGACGCGCGCCCCGGACACGGCGCTGGTCGACATCGAGACCACGCGCGGCCCGATCACCGTCGTGCTGCGGCGCGCGTGGGCGCCGCACGGGGTCGACCGCGCGTACAACCTCGCGCGCGCCGGCTACTTCGACGACTCGCGCTTCTACCGCGTCGTCGACGGCTTCGTCGCGCAGTTCGGCCTCGCGGGCGACCCGGTGATCGCCGGCGTCTGGAGCCGCGAGACGCTGCCGCCGGACGCGCGGCGCGCGTCGAACGCACGGGGCACCGTCACCTTCGCCCAGTTCAAGCCCGGCGACCGCACCACGACCCTGTTCATCAACCTGCGCGACAACGCGCGCCTCGACGCGCTCGGCTTCGCGCCGATCGGGCGCGTCGTGAAGGGGATGGCGGTCGCCGACCGCCTCTACGCCGGCTACGGCGAGCGGCCGATGGCGGCGGCGAACACGAAGCGGCTGTACGGCGAGTCGAACGCGTTCCTGGACGCGAAGTACCCGAAGCTCGATCGCGTCCGGAAGGTCACGGTCCGCGCCCGCTGAGCTGGGCGCCGGGCGCAGGCCGCCGAAGTGCGCGACCGGCCGCCGACCACGAGCCGCGCCGAACCGACACGCCGACGCACGACACGCGGAACCGTCGGCGCGGGCCGGGGCTATACTCCCGGGGCGCCGGGCGGCGCGGGGGCGGCGTGCGCTCCGGTCCCGGCGGCCCCCACACACCGGAGAAGACGACCATGCAGGAACGGAACGACGAGCGCGCGCGGCGCGGCGACGACGCGGCGACGGCCGTGGCACAGCGCACCGAGGTGGCCGTGCTCGCGGGCGGCTGCTTCTGGGGCGTGGAGGAGATCCTCCGCGCGGTGCCGGGCGTGCTCGACACCGACGTCGGCTACACCGGCGGGTGGCTGGAGAACCCTACGTACCACGACACGCACGACAGCAAGTCCGGGCACGCCGAGGCGGTGCGGATCACCTTCGACCCGTCGGTGCTGAGCTACGAGGAGCTGCTCGAGCGGTGGTTCTTCCGCCTCCACGACCCGACCACGCTCAACCGCCAGGGGAACGACGTCGGCACGCAGTACCGCTCGGCGATCTTCCCGCAGAGCGAGGCGCAGCGGGAGGCCGCGGGGCGGGTGATCGCGCGCGTGAACGCGTCCGGGCGCTGGCCGCGGCCGGTGACGACGAGCGTCGAGCCGCCGGCGGTGTGGTACGGCGCCGAGGCGTACCACCAGGATTACCTGCGGCGCAATCCGGGCGGCTACACCTGCCACTGGCTGCGCGACTGACGCGCGGCGTACCTGCCAGACGCTCGCCTATCGCTCGGCGTCGGACTCGAGCCGCTCGAAGTCCGGGTGGTCGAAGATGGCGCCGCCCACGGACCGTCCGTCGTCGCCCGCGTCGCGCACGGCGTCCGTGAGGCGCCCCGCGATCCCGGCTACGATCCGGTTCATCTCATCCCCGCACCGTGTCATCTCGACCATTCTGACCAGAACGGGCGACTTCGGACACATGAAGAAGGACCGCTACTCGCTCTACGAGGCCAAGGCGCACCTCTCGGCCATCGTGCGCCGCGTCCGCGAGGGCCGCACCGTTGTCGTGACCGTGCACGGCCGTCCGGTCGCGGAGATCCGTCCGGTCATCGAAGGGGATGGCGGGACGGAGGCGCGCCTGCGCGAGCTGGCCGAGCGGGGCGTGCTCACGCCGGCCCGCTCGCGCGGCGCGTTCGTCGCGGTACGGCGGCGGCCGGGTGCGCTCGCGCGCTTTCTGGACGATCGCGACGCGTGAGTGCGGCGCACGTCGACACGTCGTGCCTCGTGGCGATCGCGTTCGGCCCGTTGAACGTCGGCGCCAGCCACATCGCGCCGCGCGGCTAGAAGCCGAGCCGGACGCCCCCGTTGACCGTGCGCCCTTCGAGCAGGCTCCACACGTCGGTCGTCCAGCGGCCGCCGCGCCCGCGCGCCGGCAGCACGAGCGGGTCGAGGCGCGTCTGCCGCACGTCGCCGAGGTTCTCGAGGTTGACGAACACGCGCGCCACGCCGGCCCGCGTCTCGAACGCGCGCTCCGCCAGCACGCCGACCACGACGTACGGGCGGCTCTCCGTCCGGTAGGGGTTCTCGTCGAGCGCCTGGCGCCCCGTGTAGTAGACCTCCACCCCGACGCGGCTCCGCCCCTCCTGCTCGACGCTCGCGACCACGCCCGCCGCGTGCCGGGGCGTCAGCGGCACCTCGCGGCGCGCGCAGCCGGCGCCGACGCGCGGCGCGTCGGGGTCGCACTCGGTCGAGCGCAGGTAGGTGTACGAGCCGGTGACGCGGAGCGACGGTGGCTCGTCGCCGCCCTCGCTCTCGCCCAGCTCGCGCACGAGGCGCGCGAGCAGCTCGCCGCCCCAGGTGCGCGTGGGGGCCGGCGCGTTGGCGAGCGCGACGCGCCGCGCGCCGGCCGCGGTGACGCCCGCGGCGTCGCGGACTTGCAGCGGGCGCGCGACGCGCGAGCCGAACGCTGTCGCGTTCACCTCGAGCCGGCCGAGCGCCGTCGCGAGCGGCCCGCCGACGTCGAGCGAGGCGCTCTGCGCGCGCTCGGCGACGAGCCCGGCGAGCGGCGCGAGTGGCAAGAGTCCCGTCGCCTCGGTCTCCTCGGTGAACGGCGTCGCGGCGAAGGCGCCGGTGCCGCCCGAGACGCGCGTCGTCCACCCGGCCAGCGGCACCTCCGCGCCGTCCGCCGGCCGACGCAGGAGCACCGAGACGCGCGGGTTCAGGAAGGTGCCGTACTCGCTGTGCGCGTCGAGCCGCGCGCTCGCCGAGAGCGACACCCACTCCACGGGGTCGACGTCCGTCTGCACGAACGCCGCCGGGGCCGAGAAGGTGTAGTCGAAGCCCGCCGCGTCGGCGTTGCGGTAGGCGTCCCGCTGGAACGCCGCGCCGGCGACGTACGTCACGCGGCGGTCGCCATACGCGCGCGGCACCGCCAGCGCCGCCTCGCCGAACCAGGTGCGGTGCCGGTCGTCCTCGCGCACGCCGCCGAAGCGGTGGCCGTGGCGCTGCTCGACGGCGGAACCGCGCACGGTGAGGATCGAGCCGCGCAGCGCCCGCACGCCCCCCAACGCGCCGCTGTCGGATACGACCCAACGAGCCAGAGCCCCCACGTCCGCGCGCCGCGTGCGCAGCGCCTCGGCGTACGCGCCGCCGGTCGGCAGGGCGCGGCCGCCGAGCGTCCCCCCGTCGCGCCCCTCGGCGGTGAACCCGCCGGTGAGGAAGGCCGTGCCGCCCGCCCCGTCGTCGAAGTACAGGCGCGGGCGCACGACCGCGCGCTCGTAGCCCGGCATGTCGGTCCAGCCGTCGCCGTCCAGGTCGTTCTGCCGCTGACGGTGCGCGCCGGCGAGCAGCGTGTAGCCCCAGCGCTCGTCCAGCGGGCCGGCGAGGAACGCCACGCCGTCGGTGCCGCCGCGCGACGTCTGGTTGACGAGCGCGGTGCCCTCGCGCGCCTCGCCCGGACGGCGGCTCACTAGGTTGATGACGCCACCCAGCGCCGAGCTGCCGTAGAGCGCCGACGCGGTGCCCTTGATGATCTCCACGCGGCCGAGATCCAGCGGCGGGATCTGCAGGAGGCCGAGTCCCCCGGTCTGGCCGCCGTGGAGCGGGAGGCCGTCGGCGAGGATGAGCGAGTAGCGCCCGCGCAGCCCCTGCACGCGCACGTTCGCGCCGCCGAGCGAGGGGTTCGTCGTCTGCACGCGCAGGCCGCTCGTCTCGTTGAGCATCATCGCGATGTCGCCGGGCGTCATCGCGACCTTCTCGGCCACCTCTTCCTCGTCGATTACCTCGACGCGCAGCGGCGTGTCCTCCACGCGCCGCTCACCGCGGGTGGCGCTGACGACCACCGCTTCGAGCTCGGCGTCCTGCTCGGCGAGCCGCACGACGATGGTCGTGTCCTGGCCGGCGCGCAGGGTGAGCCGCGTCGTGTCGGGGCGGAGCCCGAGGCGCGCGCTGACGATCGCCTGCGGGCCCGCGCCCAGGCGCAACACGGCCGTCCCCGACGCGTCGGTGGGCGCGCCGACCCGACCGCTCCGCACGACGACCCCCTCGAGGGCGACCGTGTCCTGGGCGGCCGCCCGGACACGCACGCGGACGGTGGCGAGCGTGTCGGCGACCGCAGGCGGCGGGGTCGTGCAGTGGGGGGCATCCATGGGCGGTATGATGCACCCTGTAACTGCTACAGGGGCAATCCCTCGCCGACAGGCCCCGGCCTACCCTGCGGCGGCAGGCGTCGGAGCCGCGTCGGGCGCAACCGGGAGCGGCGCGCTCCTCCGCCCGGCGCGCGCGGCGAGTCCGGCGTAGTACCGCTCGCGCACGCCGAGCGCGTTGACCTCGCACATGCTCAGCAGCTCGCCGTCCACCGGCACCCGGAACACGCAGTGGGCGAGGCGCTCCCGGCCCGACGGCGTCTGGAGCTCGTCGCGGCTCATGAAATGGTGGCTCACGAGCACGAGCGGCGTCGCCGTCGCCCGCCCGGCCGCCAGCAGCCGCGCGCCGCGCACGGCGCTCCCGCCGCCGACGCGCCGGAGCCAGTGCCGCGCGTAGGGCAGGAGGTTGCCGAACACGAACCGCGGCGCCTGCCGCGCGATCCCGGCGCACCGCGCCACCAGCTCCGCGCGCGAGTCCAGCCGGAACGACACGCCGCCGAAGCGCTGGAGGAAGCCGTCGACCACGCGCACGTCGGTCGCGTCGTCGGCGTCGCGGAGCGCGTGGTAGCGGAACGCGTCCGGCCCCGCCCCGCCGGCGCGGCGCACGACCACGCCGTTCACCATGCGGTTGCACGCCCGGTGGCCGAACCAGACGCCCATGCGTGCCATCCGCGCGGCGCCGCCGGCGACGCCCAACCCCTCGGCCACGCGGTCCCACAGCGCCTCGACGCTCACCCCGCCGCCGAAGCCGTCCTCGGTGCGCCCCACCTGGGCGATGGGCTGGAAGCTGATGAGCCGGAACGCGTCGGCGTGCCCGGCCAGCCACCGCACCACGTCGGTCACGCCGTCCAGGTTGTCGCGCGTCACGGTCATCGTGGTGGCGGCGCGTAGCGGGAGCCCCGTCGTCTCCTGCGCCCGGCGCACCATGGCCGCGAACTCCTCGCGCAGCGGGTTGAGCTCGGCCTCGGTCGCCGCGTTGCGCCAGCGCTCGCCCTGCCGGCCGCGCTGGGTCGTATCGACGTGGATGCTCACCTCGGTGAGCCCGCCCTCGACCATGAGGCGCTCCAGCAGCCCCGGACGCCGGCGGAACGAGTCGCCGTGCGTCATGAGCATCGGGATGAGGTCGAGCGACTGCGCGTAGCGCAGCAGCTCGATCACCTCCTCCGCCGGCCGCAGCGTGACCTCGCCGTCGGTGAGCTGCAGGTTGCCGGCGCGGCCGAGCACGGGGCGCAGGAGGCGCATCTGCGCCTTGACCGCTTCGACCGACTCGGCGGGCACCCGGTTCGCCTCCGCGCCCAGGTAGCAGCCGCGGCACGCGAAGTCGCAGCGCGGCATGGCGCCGATGGTGGCGCCGCAGCCGTTGCCCTGGCGGCCGAACATCTGCTGCGGCACCCGCATCTCGGGCGCGAGAGCGGCCCAGTTGGCGGCGAGCAGCCGGCGCGCCTCGTCGCCCACCGGGCGGCGCGCGACGGCGAGCAGGGCGCGGAGGCGGCGGAGCGTCATGCTAGTTCTGCTTGTTCAGCGACCAGTCGTAATGCGTCTTCACGACCCGGAACTGCCCGCCCTCCAACAGCTGGCGCTCGGGGCCCGGCGGGAAGTAGCGCGCGACGTAGCGGCCCACCGCCGCCTCGCTCCCGCCGAAGTCGTCGATGTAGTCGCGGAACTCGACGAAGATCGGGCTCAGGTACACGGTCCGGGCGGCCACGTCCACGCGGTTCTTGTCCGGCGAGTGCAGCAGGAAGCGCCGCGCCTGGTCGTCGAGCTGCGCGTCGAGTCTATCGGCCACGTAGGCCTCGCTCCGGAGCGGCGGGCACCCCATCGCCGCGCACACGAGCGCAAAATGGATGCGCGGCTCGCGGAAGCGCTTGCGCAGGATGTCCTGCTCGATCTCGTCGAGCCCGTACGCGCGCCCGCCCACCACGGCCAGCTTCTCCCGCCAGGGTCCGTACGCCTTCACGAGGCCGAACGACTTGTTGATGTTGCGGATGCTGGTGCGCTCGTCGTGCTTGTTGATGAGGGCGATGGTGTACGCGTTGTACGCGTTGATCCAGAGCGCGAGCTGCTCGTCGCGCGACAGCGCGCCCGGGTCCGTCGCGGCGAGGCGGGCCAGGTACTGCCGGAACTCGGCGGAGCGCTCGAACGCGTCGTAGTCGACGAGGCCGTTGCGCACGTGCGCCCGGAGCAGCGCGTCGAACGCTGAGTGGTCCACGGGGCCGGAGCGGTTGGCGGTGGCCGCCGCCGCGGGCGCGCCGGCGGCGTTCCGCGTGCCGGTCGGTGCGGCGACGATGAGCGGCAGCGCTACGGCGACGATGGAGCGGAGCGGCGGCATGAGATGATCTTCCGGGCGGTTGGCGGCGCGCACCTGGGCGCCGCGTTGCAGACGACGCAGCGGGCCGACCGAGTACGTCTGCGGCAGCCTCACGGATTGCACCCCTCGCGCCACCGGCCGTGCCGACCGCATGGGGGCCATCCGGCGGCCGAGTTTCAGCGTACCTTACCGCGCGGCCACGTTCCGTGGCCACTCGTCCGCCGCCGTCGCCCCGCGCCCCATGGTCACGACCGCCGCTGCCGCCCCAGCGCGCCGCCCCCTGGCGCTGACCATCCTCCTCGGCTTCGCCGCCGTGGGCGGGCTGCTCGTGCTCGGCCGGTTCGGCGGGCGCTACGTGCCCGCCTTCGCCGAGCGGGTGCGCGACCTGGGCGCGTGGGGGCCGGCGGCGTTCGTGGCCGGCTACGTGCTCGCCGCCGTGGTCGGCGTGCCGGGCTCGCTCCTGACGCTCGCCGCGGGTGCCATCTTCGGCCTCTGGGCCGGCACGCTCTGGGTGTTCGTCGGCGCCACGCTCGGCGCGTCGGCGGCGTTCCTCGTCGCGCGCTACGTGGCCCGCGGCGCCGTGGAGCGCCGCGCCGCGCGCGACCCGCGCTTCCGGCAGTTCCAGGCGATCGACCGCGCCATCGCCGCGGACGGACGGCGGGTCGTGTTCCTCCTGCGGCTCTCGCCCGCGGTGCCGTTCACGCTGCTCAACTACCTGTTGGGCCTCACGCGCGTGCGCTTCGCAGACTTCGTGGTCGCCTCCGTCGGGATGCTGCCCGGGACGCTGCTCTACGTGTACACCGGCAAGGTGGCCGGCGACGTGGCCGCGGCCGCGGGCCGGGGGGCGCCGGCGCGCGGGGCGGGCTACTACGCCGTGCTCGCGCTCGGCCTGGCGGCCACGGTCGCGGTGACGGTGCTCCTCACGCGCGCCGCGCGCCGGGCGCTGCGGGCGGCCACCGACGGCGCGGCCGGAGAGGACGCGCCCGGGGGTGACGCGTGACCGCGCCCGTCCCCGCCTCCGCGCCCGAGCGCGCCGAGGCCCCCACGAGCGCCCCGCCGGGGGCGCCGAACGCGCACCACCCCACGCTGCGCCCCGACGACCCGGCGGACCAGCGCACGCGCGCGCAGGTGCACCCGCCGGATTGGGTCAATCCTGCGCCTAAATCGCGCTACCACCTCGTGGTGATCGGCGCCGGCACGGGCGGGCTCGTGACCGCCGCCGCGGCCGCGGGGCTCGGCGCCCGCGTGGCGCTCGTGGAGCGCTCGCTCATGGGCGGCGACTGCCTGAACGTGGGGTGCGTGCCGAGCAAGAGCGTGATCCGCGCCGCCAGCGCGTGGCACGAGGCGCGGCGGACCGCGGAGCGGTTCGGCGGTCCGCCGGTGTCTGGCGACGGCGACTTCGCGGCCGCGATGCGCCGGCTGCGCGAGCTGCGCGCGGGCTTCGCCCCGATCGACGGCGCGCCGCGCTTCCAGGCGCTCGGCGTCGACGTATTCCTCGGCGAGGCCCGCTTCGTGGGGCCCGACGCGGTCGAGGTGCGCGGCGACCACGCCGACGCGGCGGGGCTCCGCTTCCGTCGCGCCGTGATCGCCGCCGGCGCGCGGGCGGCCGTACCGAACGTGCCGGGGCTCGCCGGGTCGGCGTACTACACCAACGAGACGATCTTCTCGCTCGACCGCCGCCCCGAACACCTCGTGGTGCTCGGCGCCGGGCCGATCGGGTGCGAGCTGGCGCAGGCGTTCGCGCGGCTCGGCGCGCGCGTCACCCTGCTCGACCGCGGCGAGCGCCTGCTGGAACGCGAGGAGCCGGAGGCGAGCGCGGTCGTGGAGCGCGCGCTGGCGCGCGACGGCGTGGAGGTGTGGCATGGGGCGGAGCTGCGGCGGGTGGAGACGCGCGGCAGCGCGAGCGTGCTGCACGTCCGCCGCGGCGGCGCGGGCGGGGCATCGGACGCGACGCTCGACACCGACGCGCTGCTCGTCGCCGTCGGCCGCGCGCCCAACGTGGAGGGCCTCGGCCTCGAGGCGGCCGGGGTGGCCCACGACCCGGCGCGCGGCGTGGCCGTCGACGACCGCCTCCGCACGAGCAACCCCCGGGTCTACGCGGTGGGGGACGTGTGCTCGCCGCTCAAGTTCACGCACGCCGCCGACTTCCAGGCGCGGCTGGTGGTGCAGAACGCGCTCTTCTTCGGGCGCGGGCGCGCGAGCGCGCTCGTCACGCCGCGGGTGACGTACACGAGCCCCGAGGTCGCGTGCGTCGGCCCCACCGAGGCCGAGGCGCGCGCGCGGGGCACGGCGGTCGACGTGGTGACGGTCGAGATGCGCGACGTGGACCGCGCCGTGATCGACGGCGAGACCGACGGCTTCTGCCGCGTGCTGCTCGCGCGCGGCACCGACCGCATCGTGGGGTGCACGCTGGTGGGCGCGCACGCGGGCGAGACGATCTCGGAGGTCACGCTCGCCATCACCGCGAAGGCCGGGCTCGGCGCCATCGGGCGGACGATGCACCCGTATCCCACGCAGGCCGAGGTGCTGCGCAAGGCGGCGGACCAATGGCGGCGGCGCAAGCTCACGCCGCGGGTGCAGGGGCTGTTCGCGCGGTACTTCCGGCTGCTGGGGTGACGCTCCGCCCGCCCGGCGCGTCCCGCCTCGTGCTCGTCGGCGGCGGGCACGCGCACGTCGAGGTGCTGCACCAGGCGGCGCGCCGCCAGCTCGGCGCCGAGCTGGTGCTCGTCTCGCCGTCGCCGGCGCAGCTCTACTCGGGGATGATGCCCGGACAGCTGCACGGGGCCTACCGCGAGCGGGAGCTCACCATCGACCTGCCCGCGCTCTGCCGCGCGGCCGGCGCGCGCTTCGTCGAGGGCGCGGCCGCGCGGGTGGACGCCGGCACCGGCGGCGCGGCGGTGCACCTCGCCGACTCGGGGCCCGCGCTCGACGCCAGTCACGTGTCACTCGACGTGGGCGCGCTCCCCGCGGGGCTGGACGGGGTGCCCGGCGCTCGCGCGCACGCCTACGCCGTGCGGCCGCTCGGCCGCTGGCGCGCGCTCGTGGCGCAGATCGACGCGCTGTGCGCCGAGGGACCGGCGGCGGGACCGCTCGCCGCGTGCGTGGTGGGCGGCGGCGCGGGCGGCGTGGAGCTGGCGTTCGCGCTCGCGGCGCGGGCCGGGGCGTCCGGGCGCGCGGGTGCGGTCACACTCGTGGAAGGCGGCGACCGCATCCTCCCCTCGTTCGGCCGGTTGGGCGCGCGCGTGCACCAGCTGCTGCGGGCGCGCGGTGTGGACGTGCGCACGGGCGCGCCGGTGGCGGCGGTGGACGCCGGGGGCGTGAGGTTGCGCGACGGCATGTGCGTCGCGTCGCTCGTCACGGTGTGGACCGCGGGCGCCGCCGCCCCGCCGCTGATCGGCGCCTCCGGGCTGCCCGCCGACGCGCGCGGCTTCCTGCGCGTGGACGCCACGCTGCGCGCCGCGGACGGCCGCCCGGTGTGGGGCGCCGGCGACTGCGTCGCGCTCGACGGCGCGCCGTGGGTGCCCAAGGCGGGCGTGTACGCCGTGCGCGAGGCGCCGGTGCTCGCCCACAACCTGCGCGCGGCGCTCGCGGGCGGTGCGCCGCGCCGCTACGCCCCGCAGCGTCGCTACCTCGTCGCGCTCGACACGGCGGACGGGCGCGCCTTCCTGCGCCGCGGCGGCGTGCCGTTCGGCGTGCACGCGCGGTGGGCGCTCCGGCTCAAGCGCTTCATCGACGAGCGGTTCGTGGCGCGGTACCGGGTGCGGTAGCGGACCGCAGCGCGGCGGCGGTGACGGCCCAGAGCGCGTTGATCGCCACGGCCGACGCGATCGCCTTGTAGCGTCCGGCGTCGCCGAGCGACTGTGCGGACGCCTGCCCGCGGCCGAGCGCCGCAAGCGTGGCCCCCACGGCGTTGGGCAGCACGGCGCCGAGCAGGGCGGCGCGGGCGTACGTCCCGGACGGCGTCGACGCCCGGCGCGCGAGCGGGTCGAGCGCCGCCCACCACACCCCGCCCCAGAACGCCGCCGACAGCACCGCGGGCACGCCGAGCGGGCGCGTGGACGCGAGCGAGTAGGCGGGCCACGGCGCCCACCCTGCGCGGTGCAGCGCCCACAGCACGGCCTGATGCGTGGTGAGCACCGCGGCCGCGCCGGCCGCGAAGGCCGCCGCGGTGCCGGCGGCGCGCCCCGTATCGGTCGACCGTGACATCAGAGCCGCGGGTCGACCGGCTCGCTCTCGAGCGCGAGCACGCCGAACACGCACTCGTGCACGCGCCGCAGCGGCTCGCCGCGGACGAACCGCTCGAGCCCCTCGACGCCGAGTGCGAACTCGCGCAGCGCGAGCGACCGCTTGGCCTGCAAGCCGCGCGACCGCAGTCGCTCGAGGTGCTCGGGGAGTGTGTACTCCGGGCCGTAGATGATGCGCAGGTACTCGCGCCCGCGGCACTTCACCGCCGGCTGCAGCAGTCCTCGGCGGCCGCGGGCCACGAAGTCGAGCGGCTTGACCACCATCCCTTCCCCGCCCCGTTCGGTCATCCCCTCCCACCACGCCGTCGCTTCCGACTCGCTGGCCGCGTCGGCGAGGTCGACCACGCGGTGCGCGGTGGTGAACAACACGTTCGACTCGTCGGCGGCGCAGATCGCCGCCGCGGTTTCCATGTGCCACCGGTGGTCCTTGTCCGCGTGCACCGCGCCCTCCGTGGCGAGGACGTGGAAGGGCGCGAGCCGCAGGTCCGTCACCGCCTCGACCGGCCAGCAGTAGCGGCGCCACGCCGCCGTGTACCGATCGACCAGCGACGCCCGCGCCCCGACCCGCTCCGCCAGCGCGGTGAGCTCGATTCCGCGCTCCGCCGCGCGCGCCACCGCCGCCGCCGTTTCCGGGAGCGCCCCGCCCGCGGCCGCGCTGACGGCGGCGTACTGCTCGCGGATGAGCCCCTGCGCCTTGGCCGACCAGGGCATCAGCTCCGCGTCGAGCACCACCCAGTCGGTGGACAGCCGCTCCCAGAAGCCCGACCGGTCGAGCGCCCGCCTGAGGATCTCCAGCAGCGCGCGCTCGACCTCCGCAGCCTGTCCTGAGCCCGCCGAAGGATCGAAGAATCTGCGGCCCGTGCGCGTCAGGACGATCCCCGTCCCCTCCCCCACCACGCCGAAGCGCCGGCGCGCCGCGTCCTCGTCGCGGCACACGACGACCACGGCCCGCGACCCCATGTGCTTCTCCTCGCAGATCACCGCCGGCACGCCGGCGTTGCGATAGTACGCGAACGCCTCGGTCGGGTACTCCAGGTGGCCCTCGCGCTTCGTCGTCTCCGACGGCGACATCGTCGGCGGCAGGTACACGAGCCACTTGGGATTCGCGGCGAAACGGCTCATCACCTCGAGCGCCGCCGTCGCGTTCTCCTCGCGGATCGAGACCGTGTGGTGCAGCCGCGTCGACACGATCCGCTTCCCCGTCACGTCGGCCAGGTCGAGCAGCTCGTCCTCCCGGTACTGCGCCGAGAGCGCCGGCGCGGCCGCGGCGCCGGCGGGGAGGAAGGGGCGCGCCGGCTCGGCGTACGTCGCCCGCGCCGGCACCGAGACGAGCTCCTTCTCCGGCCAGCGGAGCGCCGTCAGCCGCCCGCCGAACACGCACCCGGTGTCGATGTTGATCGTTCGGTTCAGCCACTCCGGCTCGGGCACGGGCGTGTGCCCGTAGACCACGTGCGCCGCCCCGCGGTACTCGGCGGCCCAGTTGTACCGCACCGGCAGCCCGAACTCGTCGGTCTCGCCCGTCGTCTCGCCGTAGAGCGCGAAGTCGCGCACCTTCCCCGACCCGCGCCCCTGCATCTCCTCCTTCATCCCCGCGTGCGCGACCACCAGGCGGCCGCCGTCGAGCACGTAGTGGCTCACGAGGCCGTCGAGGAACGTGGCCGCGCGCTCGCGGAACTCGGGCGTCTCGGCCTCGAGCTGCGCCATCGACTCGGCCAGGCCGTGCGTGACCTGCACGTCGCGGCCGCTCAGCTTGCGCACGAGCTTCAGGTCGTGGTTCCCGGGCACGGCGAGCGCCGCGCCCGCCTCCACCATGCCCATGGCGATGCGCAGCACGTCGGGGACGCGCGGCCCGCGGTCCACGAGGTCGCCGACGAAGACGACCTTCCGGCCGCCGGGGTGGCGCCATCCGCCCGCTTCGCCGCCACCCGCATCACTTGCGCGCTCGTAGCCGAGCAGCGCGAGCAGCGCCTCCAGCTCGTCGGCGCACCCGTGCACGTCGCCCACGACGTCGAACGGGCCGTGGTCGTGCTTCCGGTTGTTCCAGAGCGGCTGGCGCTCGACGGTGACGCCGGCGATCTCCTCCTCGCTCCGCAGCACGTGCACCTGCCGGAAGCCCTCCTTCTGCAGGAAGCGGAGCGACCGCTGGAGTTGGTCGTGCTGCCGCCGGATGACGTGCGCGCCGAAATCGCGGTCGGGCCGCCCGCGGTTCCGCGCCTCGCACACGCGCTCCGGTAGGTCGAGCACGATGGCGACCGGCAGCACGTGGTAACGGCGCGCCAGCTCGACGAGCGGCTTGCGGGCCTCCGGCTGCACGTTGGTGGCGTCGATCACGGTGAGCAGCCCGCGCTCCAACCGCCTGGCCGCGACGAAGTGCAGCGTCTCGAACGCCGCCTTCGTCGCCGACTGGTCGTTCTCGTCGTTGGAGACGAGCCCGCGGCAGAAGTCGGAGGAGAGCGTCTCGAACGGGGCGAAGTGCGTGCGCGCGAACGTCGACTTGCCGCACCCCGACGGGCCGACGAGGGCGACGAGGGACAGCTCGGGGATGGTCAGCACGCGGCGCCGCGACTCGACCGCCGCCGCGTCGGCCGCGCGTTCGGCGGCGTGCTCGGTCGTCTCCTCAGACATGCGCGTCCTTCCGCGTGAAGATCCCCATTTGGGTCGGCGGCCCGACCTCGTCGTCCACCGACCCCACGGGCCCGAAGCGCACCGCGTACCCGAACCGCTCGGCCACCGCGCCCGCCCACTCCGCGAACTGCGCGCGCGTCCACTCGAAGCGGTGGTCGCGGTGCCGGAACCGCCCCGCCGGGAGCGTGGGCCAGCGCACGTTGTACTCGGCGTTGGGCGTGGTGAGCACCACCGCCCCCGGCCGCGCGAACTCGAACACGACGCGCTCGAACGCCGCGAGCCGCGGCGGGTCGAGGTGCTCGATCACCTCCACCACGGCCGCCGCGTCGAACCCCGCCAGCCGCGCGTCGCGGTACATCAGGGAGCCGTGCAGCAGCGCGAGGCGCTCCCGCTGCCGCTCCGGCATCCGCTCCAGCTTCAGGCGGTCGGCCGCCGTCTCCAGCGCCCGATACGACACGTCCATCCCGACGACGCGCGTGAACTGCCGGTCGTCGAGCAGCATTCGCAGCAGCCGCCCCTCGCCGCAGCCGAGGTCCACGACCGACGACGCGCCACTCACGCGCAGCGCGCCCAGCACCGTGGCGAGCCGCTGCTCGTTGAGGCTCAGCGGCCGCTCGAGCGTCCCCTCCTCGACGTCGCGCGCCGCCGGCGCCGCGTCCTCGGCGTCCGGCTCCTCCTCGGTGACGAGGCGCTCGACGGCGTCGCGCACCAGCGAGTGACGGTGCTTGAGGTAGCGGCGCGTGATGAGCTCGCGCTCGGGGTGCGTCGCCAGCCACCCCTCGCCGTGGCGCAGCAGCTTCTCCACCTCGTCGTCGCCCACCCAGTAGTGCTTCTCGTCGTCGAGCACCGGGATCAGCACGTAGAGGTGCGCCAGCAGCTCGGCGAGGCGCTTCGTCCCCGCGAGCGTGACCGTGTAGTAGCGGCTCTCGCCCCAGTCTGCGAAAGCCTGTCCTGAGCGGAGCGAAGGAAGCGCGTGCGGCTCCGCGGTCACGGCATAGCCGAGCGGCTCGAAGAGGCGGCGGAGGAAGGGCTCGCCCCCGCGGCACGGCACGACCACCACGCGCGCCTCGAGCGGGATCGCGGCGGCCGCGAGCTCGGGGCGCTCCTTGCTGCGCCCGGCCAACGCCGTCCCGAACGCCTCGGCGACGGCCACGCTCAGGAACGACGACGCGACGTAGGGCCGGTCGTTGACGTACTGCGTCAGCAGCCCGCCCTCGCCCTCGGGCCCGCGGCGGCCGCGCACCAGCCCGACGGGGTCGACTTCCACCACCAGCGCCGCCGTGCACCGCCCGGCCGACGCCTCGGGGTAGAACACGTGCGCGCGCCCGAACGAGAGCTCGACGCCCTGCGCGCGGCCCGGGTTCTTGTGTAGCAGGTAGCCCAGGTCGGTCGCGGGCCCGTGCGGCGTGCTCGTGGCGGTGATGGTCAGCAGCATCCGGATCGCTCGAGTGGTGTCGACGCGCGTCAGCGCCGCCCGCATCGGGCGAGGCCGGGCCTTGGGGCGCGTGCGCCCTGCGCGCGGCGGCGGCGTCGCTAGAACAGCCGGGGGTCGTACAGCCAGCGCCGGACCTTACGCGCGATGAGGCGAGGGAGGTCCCTGTGGGCCGGGTTGACGAGGACGTTCGACTCCTCGGGCACGATCACCGACGGCACCTCGGCGAGGAGCGACGCGCCACCCTGCGCCCAACTCGTCCCCCAGTCGAGCGAAACTTGCCCGGGCGGCTCGGCGTCCCAGCCGACGTTCGCCGCGGGGTCGAAGACCGCGCGCGCGGCCCAGGCGTTGGGCGGCACGTCGATCTCCACAAGGTAACGGTTGAGCGGCAGGCGGTCCGTGGGCGTGGTATGCACGACCGTCTCAAGGCAGGCCAGCGCGCGCGAGGTCGCCGCGTAGAGCACGGCCGTCCCCGCCCGGTTCCACCGCGCGCCCGCGATCCTGGCACCCGTGCCCGAGAGGTCGTGTGCCTGGTAGCCCGGTGCGTCCGTGCCGATGCGGAAGAGGGTGACGCCCGAGGTGCCGGCCACCGGGGCAGTCACCAGTACGCCCCCGTCTGCATGCTGGCGATCAGGTCGCCCACGAGCGCGCGCCCGTCCGCCGTGTCGAGTAGCTCGGCGGGCCGCTTCCCATCGAGCGCGCGGTTTCGGGCGTCGAGCCAGCGCCCGAGCCAGGCGGCCGCGTCGAAGTCGCGGGCGGCCCCGGGGTCGCCCGACTCGCCGACGATCCGCTGTACTTCCTCGACCAGCCGCGCGACGCCGAGCACGCGCTCCGTCTCGTCGGCGTTCAGGATGCGGCCCTCGCGGATCTTCCGGTCCACCGTCGGCCGCGCCAGCCCCACCGCGGCGTAGAGCTTCTCCTTGCTGAGGCCCAACGCGCCCGCGAGCGTCTCGACGACCGAGGCGGGCACGCCCTCCCGCACCACGGCGATGCGCGCCATCGTGTCCAGCCCGCGGAGGTCCGCGAGCGACTGGCGCGCGGCGCTCTCCCGTGCCGACGAGGAAGAGGCGCGGCCGATTTTCTTGCCGGATCTGGTGCGGGTAGCTGCCACGGGCGCCTCCAATGTCTCATCAAGTGAGCATACAACATTGCTCAAGTGATGAGACATGGCAAGTCGGTGCCCGGAACACCAGGACAGCGCCGGTGGCTGCGACGACTCCTCTTGAGGACTATCGGAACTCGCGCCGCCACGCTCGCGGCGGCGGGCGCGATTGACAGCCGGGAAGTCGACGGCGATTCTACGGCGGAATCCCGATCGCATCAGTCGGGATTCCACTCTCCCGACCCGCTCCGAGGCGCCCCATGTCCTCGCACCGCCGCACGCCGCTCTTCGAGACCACCCACGGCCACGTCCGCCGCTGCGACTGCTGCGGGCGACTCGAACTCCGCTTCGGCCACGCCCTGCTCGCCCTGGGCGAGGACGACCTCCCCCACGTGCTCGACCAGCTGGGGGTCGCCGAGGCGCCCGCCGCCGACGACGAGGTCACCCTGCTGCTCGGCGAGACCGGGAGCGGGTGGGTGTTCAGCGGCGACGAGGCGGTCGAGCTGCACCGCCTCGTCGCGGGCGCCCGGCTCCTCCTCGAGATCGCGGCCTGACTCTCGTCGCCTGACCCGCGCCCCACCCCGCTCCGCCCCATGCCCGTCCGCACCCCGCGCCTCAAGATCCTGCGCCGCTTCGGCGTCGCCCTCCCGGGGCTCACCCGCAAGGACCACGAGCGCCGCCCCCACCCGCCCGGCCAGCACGGCCAGAGCGCGACGCGCCGCCGCAAGGTCAGCGAGTTCCGCCGCCTGCTCGAGGAGAAGCAGAAGGTCCGCTTCAACTACGGCGTCTCCGAGACGCAGCTGCGCCGCTACTTCGCGCGCGCGCAGCGCATGCCCGGCCGCACCGGCGAGAACCTGCTCGCCCTGCTCGAGCGCCGCCTCGACAACGTGGTCTTCCGCCTCGGCTTCGCGCCCACGATCCCGGCGGCCCGCCAGCTGGTCTCGCACGGGCACGTGCGCGTGGACGGGAGGCGCGTGGACCGGGCGTCGTTCGAGGTCGGGCCGGGACAGGTGGTGTCGCTGCCGCCGGGGCGCGTGCGCGAGCGGCCGTCGATCGTCGAGGCGGTGGAGCGCGGCCCGCAGCTCCGGCTGCCGAGCTACCTCGCCCTCGACCCGGACGACAAGTTCACGGGCCGCGTGATCGCCACCCCCGCGCGCGCCGACGTGCCCTTCCCCGTCACCGATTCGGCGATCGTCGAGTTCTACGCCCGCTGAGGCGGCGGGCGCGGGGAAACGTCCCCGCGGCTCGTTCGTACTAGGCGCATGACGCAGCCCGACGGCGAGTTCCTCGAGTTCCAGGCGGCGGTCGCCGGCGAGTACTCCCTCCAGCGCGAGCTCGGCCGCGGCGGGATGGGAATCGTCTACCTCGCGCGCGACGTCGAGCTCGACCGCGACGTGGCGATCAAGGTGCTCCCGTCGCACCTCGCCCGCACCCCCGCCTCGCGCCAGCGCTTCGTGCGCGAGGCGCGCACGGCCGCCGGGCTGTCGCACCCGCACGTCGTCCCCATCCACCGCGTGGGCGAGGTCGGGGGCTCCGTCTTCTTCGTCATGAGCTACGTGGCGGGGGAGACGCTCGGCGAGCGACTGCGCACGCGCGGCCCCCTCCCGCCCGCCGAGGCGGCGCGCGTGCTGCGCGAGGTGGCGTGGGCGCTCGCCTACGCGCACGGGCGCGGCATCGTCCACCGCGACGTCAAGCCGGACAACATCCTGCTGGAGGCCGGCACGGGGCGCGCGCTCGTCACCGACTTCGGCATCGCGCACGGCGGCGCCCCCGGCCCGGACACCGATCCGGGGATGATCATGGGGACCGCCCACTTCATGAGCCCGGAGCAGGGGGCGGGCGAGCCGGTCGACGGGCGCAGCGACCTGTACTCGCTGGGCGTGGTCGGCTACCTGGCCGTGAGCGGGCGGCTGCCGTTCGAGGCGCCGAGCCTCCCGGCGCTGCTCGTCCGCCAGGCCACCGAGGCGCCGCCGGGCGTCGCACGCGTGGCCCCGGGCGTCCCCCCCGCGCTGGCGTCGGCGATCGACCGGTGCCTGGCCCGCGACCCCGCGGAGCGCTTCGCCGACGGCGAGGCGCTGGCGGCGGCGCTCGCCCCGCCGCCCGACGCGCGCCCGGCGCTGCCGCCGACGCTGCGGGCCTGGCTGGGCGCGCGGAACCCGCTGCTCGTGCCGTACATGGGGTGGTCGGCGGGGTTCGCGGCGCTCACCCTGGGCAACGTGTTCGCGAACGTGACCGGCAACCCCGGGTCGAGATGGCGGGACGTCGTGCTCCTGGCCACGGTCGCCTCGCTCCCGATCTTCCCGGTCGTCGGCTTTCACCTCAACCAGGCGCGCCGGCAGTTCCGGTCGGGGCACACCCTGGCCAACCTGCGCTCGGCGCTCGAGGTCGCGCGGCGCGAGCGGGCCGAGACCGAGGCGCTCGCGCTCGAGGCCGAGGAGACGCGCTCCCACCGCGTCCTCCGGGTCGCCACCGCCGCGGCGGCGACCTGGCTCGCCGTGACCTTCGGGCTGGTCGTCCAAGGGACGATCCACGAGAACCGGGGCGGCGTCGGGTGGATCCTCGCCCCCGTCCTGTTCACGATGCTGCTGGGCGCGATCAGCAACGCGCTCGACGTGCAGTTCGTCCCGACGCGGCTCCGCGAGTGGTGGCAGACGGGGATCCGCGACCGCCTGTGGGCGGGCCGCGCCGGCGAATGGCTGGCGCGCCGTCTGGGCGCGCCGGAGCGGTCGCGCGCGGCCGCCGACGCGTTCCGGGCCACCGAGGCGGCGCTCGGCCTGGCCGCGGCCGACCTCTTCGCCGCCCTGCCGCAGCCCTACCGCGAGCGGCTCGCCGAGCTGCCGGCGACCGTCGCGGCGCTCGAGGCGCGGGCCGCCGAGGCGCGGGCGGAGCTCGACCTGCTGGCGGCCCTCGCCCCGTCGGGCGCCTCGGGCGCCGAGGCGCTCGCGACCCGGCGGCGGGCGGCCGCGGCGCACCTGTCGCAGAGCGTGGCGGCGCTGGAGAGCGTGCGGCTCGACCTGCTGCGCCTGCACGCCGACGCCGACGACCTGGCCCCGCTCACGACGCTGCTCGACGCGGCGCGGCTGCTCGGCGACGACGTGCGGCGCCTCGCCGACGCCCGGCGCGAGGTGGAGGACGTCCCGCGCCGGCTCGGCGCGGCGCGGGTGCCAACGCCGGGGTGACGGCGCCCGACCTCCCCGCCGCCCGCCTGCCCTCCGGCGTCAGCCGCGGTCACGCGGCAGCAGCTTCGGCGCGCCGCGCAGCGTCAGCGCGCCGAAGTCCCTGAGGTCCACGGTCGCGATCGCGCGCGCGCGCAGTCGCTCGGCGACGGCGGCAACGACCGCGTCGACCAGGCCGAGTTGGAGACCCGCGTACCGCGCGCACAACTCGCGGGCGCGTACGAGGTCGTCGGGGCTCCCCCACTCGACGGGGAACGTGCCGCGGGCGAGATCGTCGACGAACGCGAGCGCCGCGTCGGGACCGACGTGCCGCGCGATCAGATAGTCGACCTCGGGGAGGATCGCCCACGGCAGCACCCAGGCGGCTGGATCTGCCTCGTACAGGCGCAGCATCTCGGCGTGATGGCGGTCGTCCGCGTCGATCAGCGCGACGACCGCCCCGGTGTCGGCGACGATCACCCGTCGCGCCCCATCCCACGGAGCAGTTCCTCGGCGCGTTCGGCGACGTCACCGCGGCCGCTGCGGCCGGCGCCGATGCTCGTCGGCCGTCGAGGTGGGTGCTGCGCACGCGCGTAGAGCGAGACCGCCTCCCTCACCAGTTCCGCGGTCGAGCGCCCCTGCGCGCGTGCGAGTGCCTTGAGTCGCCGATAGTCCTCGGCGTCCAGGTAGACGGTCGTCTTGGTCGCGCCTGACATGTGTCTACCATATGTGGCAGCTCCCATCGCGGCAAGCCGTCCCGGTCTCGTCCGACAGCGGCCTACCACGACGGGCGCCGGATACCGCTCGTCCGGCGCGCCCTCGGCCTCGGGCGATCACCCGCGCCGGAACGCCCCGAACTCCGCGAGGGCGAGCCCAGGGACGCGGCGGAACTCGGCCTCGTTCAGCGTGGCCACCGCGCTGCCCGCCACCAACGCCGTCGCTGCGACCTGCAGGTCGTGCGCGCCGACGAGCGTGCCCCCGGCGGCCAGCGCCGCCCGGGTGCGTGCGTGCGCGCGCGCCTCGGCGAGTCCGAACGGGATCACCGGGACGTTCGCCAGCACCCCCTCGACGAACTCGCCTCGGCGCTGACGCGCGGCCGGGTCCCGCGCCCGCTCCACTCCGTGAAGGAGTTCCGACGCGGAGATTGCCGCCAACGCCACGGGCTCGTCCCCCAACGCGGCCAAGTACCCCGCCATGTCGAACGCGCCCCGCTCGGCGGCGATGAGCACCGCCGTGTCGAGAATCACACCCACGGGGTCAGGTCCACGGATCCGCGGGCGGTGCCAGCGAGGCGCGCGCCGCCGTCAAATCGTCGGAGTACGCCGCGGCCTCCGCCGGCGTCAGCCGCGGCAGCAGCGGCCAGCGGTGGGCCAGCTCGCGCGCCGGGACGCCGGCGGGGGACATGGGCGCGACGTAGGCGACCGGCACGCCATTCTTCACCAGCACCGTCGTCTCATGACGATAGAACGCCCGGTTGACGACGTCGGCAAAGCGGCGCGCCGCCTCGGTGACGGACAAAATTCTGGTCGGACTCGACATGCGTAAAATATGATAATAAGCTTCACGAGCGACAAGACGGCTCCACGCTCCCGCGTCCGGCCCCGGGTCGTCGCGCTGGCGCTCGGGTTCGGAACGCTCGGCGTGTGGTGGCCCTACCTGCTGCCCACGCGCCGGGCCGTCTCTGCCGCCACGGGCGTCGTCGACGTGCGCAGCGACGGCGCCATCGACGTCGGCGTCATGCGGGTCGCCCAGGAGGCGGCGCGGCGCGTCCGCCGGGCCGGTCTCGCGATCCCCGACCGGCAGCCGGTGTTGCTCTGTCGCACGCGGGCGTGCTGGCTGGCGAACCCGGCGCCCCGCTGGTCGCGGGCGACCACGCGGCTCCTCGACGGGCTGGTGGTGCTCTCCCCGTACGTCCCGCTCGCCCCGCCGCCCCCGGCGCGCCCCGGGGCGTGGCCGCGCCCCGCGTACTGGGCGCACCCGGCCGCGCGCCACGAGTGCGCGGTGCGCGTGCTGACGCACGAGCTGGCGCACGTGGCCGACATCCGGCGGCGGGGGCGGGTGCGCGCCTGGCGCGCCGGGGCGTCGGAGGCCGAGGCGTTCGCGTCGCGGGTCGCGCGGGCGACGGCGCGCCCCAACCCCGCGCTCGGCGCGTCCGAGTGCGCGGGGACCGATGGGTAGCCGCCGGGCGTCGGCGGCGCGCCGCTAGGGCGCGCGGAAGTTCACCTGCATGCGGAGCATCTCGCATGTCGGGCGTCCCGCCTCGCGCGCCGGCGAGAAGCGAACGCGCGGCAGCGTCGCCCGCACGCTCGCGACGGCGGCGGCGCTGGTCCCGGGGGTCACCAGCAGCGACGCCGGGACCACGCGCCCGACGGAGTCGACCACGAACTGCATCCACGTGCTCCCCGCCGGCACGCGGCCGACGATGCCGAGCACCGGCATGGACTCGGACCCGCCGAGCGTGACACCGCTGACCACCGGGGTGGCGGCGCCGGCGCGCGCCCCGACGGGCGCGGTGGAGACGGCCGCCGGCGTGGCGTGCTGGAACTCGCCGGGATTCGCCCACGGGCCGCGCGCGGCCAGCAGCTGCTCCGTGAAGCGCACGGGCAATTCCTGCATCGCCATCGCGTCGGCCCCCGCGGTCGCGCTCGGGCCGTACACCGGCGACCAGCCGCGCGTCTCGACGCGCACGCGGTACGTGCCGGGGCGCGGCGCCTGCAGACGGTAGCCGCCCCCGGCGTCCGTGTGCGCGCGCGCGACGACGTTGGCCGCACTGTCCTCGAGCGCCACGGCGGCGCAGGCGAGCGGCGTCCGCGCGTCGGCGTCCACCGCCAGGCCGACGAACGCCGGCGCGTGCGGATCGAGCGGGTAGGCGACGCGTACCGGCACCTCGAGCTCGGGCACCGGGCGCTGCACCAGCTGCAGCGCCTCGTCGCCGAGCTCGAAGCGCAGCACCGCGCGCCCCGGACTCCGCGCGAGGAGCTGGTCGGGCTGCACGAACTGGAGGGCGGTCCCGTAGGGCACCTGCCAGCGAAGCGCGCGGGTGCGGCCGAGCACCACCCCCTGGCTGTCGGCGACGAACACACCGAGACGCTCGATGCTCGACTGCTCGCCGGGCGCGAGGAGGAGCGAGTCGGGGATCGCGCGCAGCATCAGCGCGCGGCCCGCGAGCGCCGCGAAGTCGTCGCGCGTCAGCTCCCGGCCGCGCGGCCCGCCCCCCGCGCGGTCGAGCGAGTCGGCGCGCCGGATGCCCGCGAGCTGCTCCTGGGCGCGCGCCACGCCTCCGGACGCGAGCACCGCGAGCGCGGCGACGCCCGACGAGTCGGCGTTCCAGCCGAAGTTGAAGTAGTACCGGAACCCCAACTCGCGGTTGGCCGGCTCCACCCGCGTGGCTAGCGACCGGCGACCGGGCGGGATGCGCAGCTTCATGGGACGGGGCGCGCACCGCGTCTTGACGTTCTCGCAGCGGGTCAAGCTGACGCTGAAGACCGTGATCGGCACGGTCGACCGGTTCTCGACGTAGATCAGGTGCACGGGCGCGTCGCCCGAGCTCTCCTCGGTGGTGCTGAACACCGTCTCCTGCGACGGAGCCACGTACCGGCTCTGCGCGACGGCGCGGTCGGCGACGAGGAGCGTGGCGACGGCGAGGGCGGCCGGGGTGGCGAGCGAGAAGCGCATCGGGGGCGGACGTGGGAAGTCGGGAGGGGCGCGCCCGAGTATCGGACTTCGGCTCGCAAACGTCCAGCCCGCCAGCCACGCCGGATGTATTGCGCCGAACGATGCACCGCGGCAGCAGCGGCCAGCGGTGCGCCAGTCGGTCACGGAGCGCGTTCGGGTCGGGTTCGACGTGCGTGCGATCTGATGATGCGGAGTACCGGCCGCATTCCGGCGCGGCGTAACGGCCCGTGAGTGGGTTCGGTGGCGGTTTGCGCGCTCTCCAATGGGGCGGCACCCGACCGCCCCGCCGCCCCTCACCGCCGCACCGGAGTCTCCCATGCGCCCGCATTTCTCCCGGTCGATCGCCGCCCTCGTCCCGGTCGTCGCCGCCTTCGTCCTCGCCGCCGCCGCCCGCCCCGCCGCCGCGCAGACCGCCGCCCGAGCCGAGCCCACCGGAACGCACCGCACCGACGTCGCCGCGGCGCCCGCCACCCGCACGCTCGCCGTCTACCGCCTGAGCCGCACGGCGCTCCCCGGCCTGCCGGGCGAGGTCACCGTCGCTGACTCGGCGGGCAGCCTCGTCGCGCACTACCGCGCGCCCGGCGCCGCGCGCGGGCAGGCGATGACGGTCGCGGTGATGAACACCGATCTCGTCTTGCAGGCCCAGGCGCCGACCGGCGTGCTCACGCTGCTGCTGGAGCGGCAGAACGACGCGTCGAGCGACGCGCTCACCGGGCGGTGGTGGCTGGGCGACCGGGGCGGCACGCTGCGCGCGACCGTCGCGCGGTGACGCGACCGGGGGGCCGGCCCCTCAGCGCTCCAGCCGCGCCCCCGGATCGCGCCGCGGCCGCTCGGGCGCGTTGGCGACGAACCAGCCGGTCAGGTACATCCACTGCGCCATGCGCGTGAGCTTCGCGTAGTCGATGCGCTGCGGGTCGTCGCGCGGCGTGTGGTAGTCTTCGTGCAGGTTGGTCGTGTACATCAGCGCCGGCACGCCGACGCGCGCGTACGGCAGGTGGTCGCTGCGGAAGTACCACCCCTCCGGGTGCGTCGGCCGGTCCCACAGCGAGTCGAGCGCGAACCGCCCCGTCAGCGCGTTGGCGCGCAGCGCCATGGCGACGAGGTCGCCCGAGTTGCGGTGCGGCGGCTGCGACCCCAGGAGCGACGCCGAGTCGGGGTGGTTGCGCCCGATCATGTCACCGTTGAGCACCGCCACGATCCGCTCGAGCGGGACCACGGGGTGCGCGGCGTGCCAGCGCGAGCCGATGAGGCCGCGCTCCTCGGCGCCGTGGTTGATGAACAGCGCCGACCGCCGGCCGGGCTGCTTCACGAAGGCGCGCGCCGCCGCGAGCCCGGCCGCCGTCACCGTGGCGTTGTCGTCCGCGCCGGCGTGCACCGAGTCCCCCTCCAGCGTGACGCGCACGCCGTTGGCGTCCTGGTGCGAGCTGAACACGACGTACTCGTCGCGCAGCGCCGGGTCGGTGCCGCGCACGGCGCCGATCACGTTGACCGTCGGCGTCGTGAACCGCTCCAGCCGCACGGAGAGCTCCGCCTGCGGCTGCCGCGCGAGCGCCTCGCGCATCGACGCGCGGACGAGGTACGCCGGCGTCGCGCCGCCGCCGAGCGCGGGGGGCGGCCCGACCCGCCGCGGGCCGTCGGCCGAGCGCGGCACGGCGTCGTCCACGTCGTACGCGCCGCGCGAGCGGGCCGAGGACACGACCTCGAAGGCGCTGTCCACGGGCGCGCTCGCGACGAGGAGCACGGCCGCCGCCCCCCGGCGCTGGAAGCGCGCGAGCGTGGCGTTGACGGCGGCGTCGGCGTAGCGCGAGGCGAAGGTGTAGCTGTTGGCGCGGATCGCCGACGGCGCCGGCGCGAGCAGCGGCGTGGCCACGACGCGCCCGCGCACCTCGATCGTGGTGTCCGCCGCGTCCGCGACCCAGAGCACCGCGCCGCTCGCCTCGGCCGGCACGACGTTGAGCGGGACGAGGTCGCGGAAGAGCGTCATCGTCTGCCCGCCGACGTTCGCGCGGCTCGCGGCGGTCGACACGCGCGTGCGGATCATGTCGACCCACTGGAACCAGCTCCCGCCCTCCCCCATGGGCTGCAGCCCGATCCGCCGGTACTCCTCGGCGAGCCACATGGACGCGCGCATCTCGTCGAGCGTGCCCCCCTCGCGGCCGCGCATGGCGGGCGAGGCCAGCTCCGCGACGTCCCGTCGGAGGTCGGCCTCGCGCACCTCCGCGTAGGCGGCGGGGCGCGCGTCGGGCTGCGCGGCGAGGGCGGCAGGGAGTGAGACCAGCGCGCCAACGAGGAGGCGGCGGGTGGGCGACAGGCGCATGGCGGGCGGGGTGAGGTGTGCAGGCATGCGGGCGTGCGGCGCCGCTACCACAGGTGCTCCGCCCCGATGACGGCCGCGATCTCGGCGACCGCCGATCACCCGCCGCGCCGGCGGCGTGCGGGGCGGGCGCCAGATGGTGCCCCGGCATCGCCCGTCTCGGTAGGCGACGGCCGCGGGTCCGCGCTCGGCGCGTCGCCGAAGATGTCGGCGAGCTTGGCCTCGAAGCGCTCGTTCGCCTCGCGTCGGATGTCGCGCAGGATGTCGTCGACCTCGCCCACGACGGTGCCATAGCCCATGAGCGGCCGCGGCTCGGGCGCCACGCGCCGCCGCAGCGCGGCGAGCTCCGCCTCCATCCGTTCCACGTCGCGGGCGCGCAGGAGCAGGACGTCCTGGTCCGCGCCGCGCCGGGAGAGCGCGACGCGGTCCGTACGCCCGGCGAGCAGGTCCTCGACGAGCGGGAACAGCCGCGCCCGCGCCTCGGTGAGGGGCACGACGCCACGGCGCTTGCGGGCGGGTCGACTCACGGATCCCCCGACAACCAGGGCGCGGCGCCACGGCGCTCGCGGGCGGGCGTCGCCCGCGAACCCGTACGGCACGCCGTACGGGTCGTAATCTGGCGGCGGAGGTGAGGTGCGACAACTCGGACCGGCGCATGGCGGTGGTGGCTCGATTCGGCGGCGGTCCGCGCCTATGCGGAGGACCCGACGCACGACCACACCACCGCCTCTCCGGAGCACCCGATGGAATACACCACCGACTCCCTGCGCGACGCGCGCCGCCCGCTGACCGACGCGCGCCACGACACCGCCCACGCACCCGCGCCGACGGACGCGTGGACCGAGCGCTCGCGCCGCGTCTGGGGCGCGGGCGACTACGACCGCATCGCGGCCGGCTTCCGCGACGGCGCCGCGGCGTTCGTCGCGCGCCAGGCGCTGCGCCCGGGCCAGCGCGTGCTCGACGCGGCGTGCGGCAGCGGCAACCTCACCATCCCCGCGGCGCACACCGGCGCGGCGGTGACGGGGCTCGACCTCGTCCCCGCGCTGCTCGCCGACGCCGCGCGGTGGGCCGAGCGCGAGGCAGTGGCCGTCGCGCTCGACGAGGGGAGCGTCGAGGCGCTCCCGTACGCCGGCGGCGCGTTCGACGTCGTGCTGTCGATGTTCGGCGTGATGTTCGCCGCGCGGCCGGAGCGCGTCGCCGCCGAGCTGGCGCGCGTCACGCGCCCCGGCGGCCGGGTGGCGCTCGCCAACTGGACACGCACGGGTTTCACCGGGCGCATGCTCGCCATGCACGCCGCGGCCGCCCCGCCGCCGGCCGGGGTGCCGAGCCCGCTCCTCTGGGGCGACGAGGCGACCGTGCGTGCGCTCTTCGACGAGCGGACGTGGCGCGTCACCACCGCCGTGCGCGCGCTCGACTTCCGCTACCCGCACGCGCCGGCGGCCACCGCCGCGCTGTTCTGCGCCGCGTACGGCCCCACGGTGCGCACGCTCGAGGCGCTCGACCCCGACCGGCGCGTGTGGTTCGCCGAGTCGCTCGCCGAGCACTGGCGGCAGCACCAGCGCGGTGCGCGCGACGCGACCGAGGTGCGCGCCGAGTACCTCGAGGTCGTCGCCGAGCGGCGGTGACCGCCGCGCGTCGCGTTCCCATCTACCATCCGACCTTCCGCTCCGCAGGAGCCACTCCCATGTCACCGATCATCTTCAGCGCCGTCCGCGCGGCCGCCGTGTTGGCGGCGGTCGCGCTCGCGGCGTGCCAGGACCCCGTCGCGGTTTCCCCGCGCCCGAGCCCCTCGACCGACACGCCGCCTCCCGCCACCCCCGCCGAGGCCACGCCGGCGTGGAACGGCGTCGCGCGCGACCTGGTCGCCAAGCACTCGACCAGCGTCCCCGCGTCGATCCGCATCTTCGCCCTGCTCAGCGTCGCGCAGTACAACGCCGTCGTCGCCGTCGAGCGCGCGTCGGCCGCGCCGCAGGGCGGGGGCGCCCGGCCGCGCCTGTCGGTCCGCGGCGCGGTCGCCGGCGCGTCGGAGGCCGTGCTGGCGTACGCCTACCCGCAGGAGGCCGACTTCCTGGCCGCGCTGGCGGCGCAGCAGCGCACCGCGGCGGGGCCCGCGCGCGAGCGGCCCGAGGACTTCGCCGCCGGCGAGGACGTCGGCCGCACCGTCGCGGCGCCGCTGATCGCGCGGGCGCAGGCGGACCGGTTCTCCGCGCCGTTCGCGGGGAGCGTGCCGCTCTGTCCGGGGTGCTGGCGCGCCGACCCGACGCCGCCGGCGTTCGCGACGCTCGGGCAGGCCAAGCCGTACTTCCTCACGTCCGCCGCGCAGTTCCGCCCCGCGCCGCCGCCGGAGTTCGGGTCGCCGGCGTTCCTCGCGGCGCTGGCGGAGGTGCGGCGCATCGCCGACACGCGGAGCGCGACGCAGGACTCGGTCGCCAAGTTCTGGGCGCTTCCCGCCGGCACGATCGGCGCGCAGGGCCACTTCAACCGGGTCGCCGCGGAGCTGATCGCGCGCCACCCCCGCTCCGAGCGTGAGGCGGCGCGCACGCTGGCGCTGCTGAACATGGCGGCGTTCGACGCGATCGTCGCCAGCCACGAGGCCAAGTACCACTACTGGCTGATCCGGCCGAGCCAGGCGGACCCGCAGATCGTGCGCGCCATCGGGCTGCCGAGCTTCCCCAGCTACCCGTCCAACCACGCGACGCTGTCGGGCGTGGCGGCGGCCGTGCTCGGCGCGGCCTTCCCAGCCGAGCGCGGGCGGCTCGACGCGATGGCCGAGGACGGGGCGATCTCGCGGGTGTACGGCGGGATCCACTACCGCTTCGACACCGACGCCGGGCTGGCGCTGGGCCGGCGGGTCGCGGCCTGGACGCTCGCGCACGACGTCGCGGCAGATGCGGCGTTCGTGCTGCAGCCGTAGCGCGACCCCCGCCCCGTGCGGGCGGCCCGCGACGGTCGTTGCCGGTCGAGGAGTCGCACCGCATAATGGGAGCGCCGCGCGGCCCGTGCTGGCCGCGCGGCGCTCCGCCGCAACGGGCGGCGGCGTACCGTTGCCCTCCCGCGCATGCTGGCACCGCAGCCCGGCGGTTCCGTCACCGAACTGCTCGCGAGGGCCGGCGCCGGCGACGCGTCGGCGCTCTCCGACGTGTTCCCGCTGATCTACGGCGAGCTGCGCGGGCTCGCCGAGCGGCAGCTCCGGCGGGAGCCCGACGGGCACACGCTGAGCCCCACGGCGCTGGTCCACGAGGCGTACATGCGCCTGATCGACTACCGGCGCGTGGAGTGGGCCGGGCGCGGGCACTTCCTGGCGGTCGCCGCGACGGCGATGCGGCGGGTGCTCATCGAGCACGCGCGCGGCCACCGCAGCGCGAAGCGCGGCGGCGCGCTGCGCCGCGTCCCGATCGACGCGGTGGAGCTGGGCACGGAGGAGCGCTCCGAGCTGCTCCTCGCGCTCGACGAGGCGCTCGACCGGCTGCAGGCGCTCGACCCGCGGCAGGCGCGCGTGGTGGAGTGCCGCTTCTTCGGCGGCCTGACCGAGGAGGAGACGGCCGAGGCGCTGGGGATCGGGCTGCGCACGGCCAAGCGCGACTGGGCGAAGGCGCGGAGCTGGCTGCACCGCGAGCTCTACGCCGAGCGCCCCGCCTGACCGGCGCGCCGGCGCGACGACCGCAGGACGCGAGGGGGACGCATGAGCGGGTCAGCGACCGACCGGTTCCGCCGCGCCGACGCCATCTTCGACGCCGCGCTCGACCTGGGCGACGCCGAGCAGACGGCGTACGTCGTGCGCGCCTGCGGCGACGACGCGGCGCTCCGCGCCGAGGTGCTCGGGCTGCTGCGCGCGAGCCGGAGCGACGGCGGCCTGCTCGACGGCGCGGCCGCGCCGGCGGCCGCGCTGCTCGCGAACGGCGCGCCGCCCGCGCATGCGCCGCTCGCGGGTGCGACGCCCGCGCGGGTCGGGCCGTTCCGGGTGGTGCGCGAGATCGGGCGCGGCGGGATGGGGCGCGTGTTCCTCGCCGAGCGCGCCGACGGGCAGTTCGAGCAGCGCGTCGCGCTCAAGCTGCTGCAGCACGCGTCGCCGGGGCTGGTGCGCCGCTTCCTCGACGAGCGCCGCATCCTCGCGCGGCTCGAGCACCCCGGGATCGCGCGCCTGCTTGACGGCGGCGTCGCCGCAGACGGGCTGCCGTACTTCGCGCTCGAGTACGTCGAGGGGGAGCACGTCGACCAGTACTGCGCCGCGCGCGACCTGCCGCTCGACGCGCGCCTCGCGCTGGTCGAGGCGGTGTGCGACGCGGTGAGCTACGCGCACGAGCACCTGGTGATCCACCGCGACCTCAAGCCGTCGAACGTGCTGGTGACGGCGGCGGGACAGGTGAAGCTGCTCGACTTCGGGATCGCCAAGCTGCTGGGCGACGACGCGGCGGACGACACCCGCCCCGAGCTGCGCGCGATGACGCCGGAGTTCGCGGCGCCGGAGCAGGTGCGCGGCGCGCCGGTGAGCGCGGCCACCGACGTGTACGCGCTGGGCGTGCTGCTCTACCTGCTGGTGGCCGGCGAGCGGCCGTACGAGCTGCGGGGGCGTTCGCCGGCCGAGGTCGAGCGGATCGTGTGCGAGTCGGAGCCGCCGCCCCCCTCGGCGCGCGCGCCCGCCGCGCGGCGCCGCCGGCTGCGCGGGGACCTCGACCTGATCGTGATGACGGCGCTGCGCAAGGCGGAGGCGCGGCGCTACCGGACGCCGGCCGCGCTGGCCGAGGACCTGCGCCGCTTCCGCGCGGGGCGCCCGATCGTGGCGCGCCCCGACAGCGCGGCCTACCGCGCCCGGCGCTTCGCGGGGCGCCACCGCGCCGGGATCGCCGCGGGCGCGGCGCTCGTGCTCGCGCTGGCCGGCGCGGCCAGCCGGGAGCGCACGCTGCGCCTGCGCGCGGAGGTGGCGCTGCGGAAGGCCACCGAGGTCGAGCGGTTCCTCGTCGGCGTGTTCGACGTCGCCGACCCGTACGCGCCGCGGCCGGCCGACGGCGGGCGCGTCACCGCGGACGAGCTGCTCGACCGCAGCGCGCGGCGCATCGACTCGACGCTGGCCGGGCAGCCCGACGTGCAGGCGGAGCTGCGCGCGGCGCTCGGCCGCGTGTACGCCAACCTCGGACTCTACGACCGCGCGACCCCGCTCCTGCGGCGGTCGCTCGAGCAGCGCACGTCGCTGCGCGACGCCGACGGCCCGGCCGTCGCGGCGCACCTGGACCTCCTCGGCGCGGCGCTCACGGAGCAGGACCGCTACGACGAGGCCGAGCCGCTGCTGCGCCGCGCGCTCGACCTGCGCCGCCGGTCGCTCGGCGGCCGCGACACGGCCACCGCGGCGAGCCTCGCCCGCCTGGCGACGCTGCTCGAGAAGCGCAACCGGTACCAGGAGGCCATCCCGCTCCACCGCGAGGCGCTCGCGATCTACCGGTCCGCGCTCGGCGACACGGCGGTGCGCGTGGCGAGCCTCATGGGGACGCTCGGGCTCGTGCTCTACGGCCAGGGCGCCTACGACGAGGGGGAGTCGCTGCAGCGGCGCGCGCTCGACATCGCGAGACTCCGCCTCGGCGAGGGCCACCCGCTGACCGCCGAGGCCATGCGGAACCTCTCGCTGACGCTCCAGCTGCGCCGCGACTTCGCGGGCGCGGAGCGGCTCCTCCGCCAGTCGGTGGCCGCGAACCGGCGCGCGCTCGGCGACGCCCACCCGAGCGTCGCCGCGGGGCTGAACGAGCTCGCCCAGTTCCTGACCGCGAACGAGCCCCGGCTGGACGAGGCCGAGGCGCTCGCGCGCGAGGCGATCGCGCTCGACCGGCGGACCTTCGGCGGGCGACACTCCTCGGTGGCCGACGGGCTGCGGAACCTCGGCGTCGTCCTGCGCACGAAGGGCGACTTCGCGGGCTCCGAGCGGGCGCTGCGCGAGGCGCTGGCGGTGAACCGCGCGCTGCTCGGCGAGCCGCACCGCAAGGTCGCGATCGCCCTCGGCCACCTCGCGCAGACCGTCTACCAGACGGGCGACGCCGGCGAGGCGGTCGGGCTCATGCGCGAGTCGCTCGCGCAGAACCGCGCCCTGCTCGGCGACCGGCACGTGAGCACCCTCCTCACCGCCGAGCACCTCGGGCGGATGCTGGCGGCGTCGGGCGACGCGTCGGAGGCGGAGCGGCTGCTCCGCCTGACGCTGGCCGCGATGGACACGTCGAAGCGCGAGCACCGGATGGGGACCCTCCCCACGCGACGCGCGCTCGGGGAGGCCGTGCTCGCGCAGGGGCGCGCGCGCGAGGCGCTGCCCATCCTCGCCGTGGCGCTGGAGGAGACGCGCGCGCGCCACGGCGCCGAGCACTGGCGGACGGCGGAGGCGCAGCTCAGCTACGGACGCGCGCTCGCCGCCGTGGGCCGGGACGCGGAGGCGCGCCCCCTGCTGCTGGCCGCGCAGGCTACGCTGGCGCGCGCGCGTCGGACCCAGCCGCGCCTCGCGGCCAGCGCGGACGCGGCGGCGGCGCGGCTCCCGGCACGCTGACTACGCCAGCGGGTCGACCCAGCGCAGCCCCTCGAAGCGCCCGAAATCGCGGTCGTTGGAGTGCACCTCGCCGCCGTGCTCGATGGCGTGCGCGGCGAGCTGCACGTCGGTGGCGAGGTTCGCCGCGGTACCGACGTGCTCGAGGAGCCGGAACGCGATCTCGAGGTCCGAAACGATCACCCGCGCGTCTCTGGCCAGTCCGCGAGCGTTCGCTCGACGACCGCATCGTCCTCAAGCTCGTCCGCGAGCCGGTTTAGAGTCGCCGCGTCGATGCCGGTGCGCAGCGCGGTCCGGTGAGGGCGCACCTGGTAGGTTGGACGCGCCTGCGCCCGCGGTGCGAGCCCACGCCGGATCGCCTCGTTGACGACTTCCTTGAGCGACCGCCGCTGCCGGCGCTGCTCGGCGCGCAGAAGCTGGACGACGTCGGGGTCGAGCTTCAGGGTGGTCCGCACGAAAGCATCGTGCCGCCGCCGATTGCCATAGTCAAGGTTTGGCGGGGATTCGGAACAACGCCCCCGGCTGTAGGATACGAGGGGAGCGCGGCAGTCCCGCCGCCCGCCACCGCGGAGCCGAGGCCATGGCCAACCTGATCACCGTCCTGCGCACGCTGCTGGCGTTCCTCGCCGTCGCGATGCTCCGCTGGCACACGTGGGAGATCTACGTCGCGGCGGCGCTCCTCACGGTCCTCCTGATCTGGATGGACGCCTGGGACGGCTGGGTGGCGCGGCGCCGCAACGAGGCGTCGAAGGCGGGCGCCGTCTTCGACATCCTCGGCGACCGCGTGGTCGAGATGACCTACTGGATCGCCTTCGCCTCGTTCGGCTGGATCCCGGTGTGGGTCGCGGTGCTCGTCTCGGCGCGCGGCATTCTGGTCGACGGCTTCCGCGCGCTGGCGTTCGAGCGGGGGCTCACCGCCTTCGGCGCCACCTCGATGATGCGCTCCCCGCTCGGCGCGCTGCTCGTGAGTTCGCGGTTCAGCCGCGGCGCCTACGGGGTCGGGAAGGCGGCGGCGTTCACCCTCGTGATCCTCGCCTTCGCGCCCGGGTGGCAGCCGTCGCTCAAGACGACGCTGGCGGTGCTCGCCTACGGGTGCGTGTACGCGACGGTGGTGCTGTGCGTGGTGCGCGGGCTCCCCGTGCTCGTCGAGGCGCGGCGCTTCCTCGCGCCCGAGCGCGCGGGCTGACGATCGGGTCGGCGACCGGACCTACGCCTCGGCGTCGTTCGCAGCCGGCGCGTCTGGCGCATCCGGGGCGCCGGCGTTCGCGCGCTCCCGAAACGGACCCAGGCGCCCGCGGGCGGCCAGGAACGCCCGCTCGTCCGGGTCGAGCGGCGGCCGCGTCATGCCGGTCACGTCAGTCCGCGCCTGCGAGCGGCGCACGCGCGCCAGCCGCTCCGCCCACCGCGCGGCGAGGTCGGGAAGTGCGTCGTCCGGAACGCGATCAGTGGGCGGCGCGGGCGTGGGGGGCATGAACCGGAAGGTAGCGTCTACTCGGTCTCGGCGCGTGCCGGCTTACCACCCCGCCGCTTCGGCGCCGAGCGTCCGCGTCGCCACCGCCTCCATGTCGTGTGCGACGCCGAAGCGGCGCAGCGCGTCGCGGGTGAGGCTCACGGCGAGCTCGCGCTCCCCCACCAGCGCGCGCGCGGCGCCGTGCGCCTCCAGGAAGGCGCGCTCCTCGTCGCTGTGCGTGCGCGCCACCACCTCCGCGCCGGCGTTCAGCCGCCGGACCAGCGCCAGGATCGCGCGCGTCTGGTAGGCGTCGGGCGCCGCGACCACCACCAGCCGCGCCCGGTCGAGGTGCGCGCCGGCCAGCACCTCGGGGCGCGTGGCGTCGCCGTAGATCACCGGCAGCCCGCGCCCGCGCAGCGCCTCGGCGCGCTCGCGGCTCTGCTCGACCACGACGTACGGCACGCCGTGGCGCGCCAGCTCTTCGGCCACCGGCGCGCCCACGCGCCCGTAGCCGATCAGCACCGCGTGGTCGCGCAACCGGGCGCCGTCCTGCCCGGCCGGCAGCTCGGCCAGCGCCCCCGCCGGCCGCTCCAGCGCGTCCGCCACCGCGGGGCGCCGTCGCAGCCACCGCTCCAGCGGCTCCACCGCGCGGAAGACGAACGGGTTGAGCGTGATCGACAGCAGCGCGCCGGCCACCAGCAGCCCCTGCGCCTCCGCCGACAGCAGCCCGAGCGCGACCGCGAGCCCGGCGAGGATGAAGGAGAACTCACCGATCTGCGCCAGGCTCGCCGAGATCGTGAGCGCGGTGTGCAGCGGGTAGCGGAAGCCGAGCACGATCGCCAGCGAGGCCAGCGACTTGCCGACCATGACGATCGCCACCACCGCCAGCACCTGCACCGGCTGCCGCAGCAGGATCGTCGGGTCGAACAGCATCCCCACCGAGACGAAGAAGAGCACCGCGAACGCGTCCTGCAGCGGCAGCGCGTTGGTCGCCGCCTCGTGGCTGAAGTCGGACTCGCTCACGATCACGCCGGCGAAGAAGGCGCCGAGCGCGAACGAGACGCCGAACAGCGTCGCCGCCCCCACCGCCACGCCGAGCGCCACCGCCAGCACGGCGAGCGTGAACAGCTCGCGCGACCCGGTGCTGACCACGCGCCCGAGCAGCCACGGGATCGTGCGCCGCCCCACCACGAGCATAAGTGCCACGAAGGCGGCGACCTTGAGCAGCGTCAGCCCGAGCGTGACGAGCAGCCCGCCCGAGCTCGCGGCGGGCGCCACCTCCGCGGCGCCCAGCGCCGGCGCGAGCGCCGGCAGCAGCACGAGCGCGAGCACCGTCACCAGGTCCTCGACGATCAGCCACCCGACGGCGATCCGCCCGTCGGTCGAGTCGAGCACGCCGCGGTCCTCGAGCGCGCGCAGCAGCACCACCGTGCTGGCGACCGAGAGTGCGAGCCCGAACACGAGCCCCGATCCCCACGACCACCCCCACAGGTGCGAGACCGCGGCGCCGAGCGCGGTGGCGACGGCGATCTGCGCCACCGCCCCCGGGATCGCGATGCGCCGCACCGCCAGCAGGTCGGCGATCGAGAAGTGCAGCCCGACGCCGAACATCAGCAGGATCACCCCCAGCTCGGCGAGCTGCGAGGCGAGCCCCGCGTCGGCGACGTAGCCCGGCGTGAACGGGCCGACGGCGACGCCCGCCAGCAGGTAGCCCAGGATCGGCGGCAGGCGGAGCCGCGTGGCGACGAGGCCGAACAGGAAGGCGAGTCCGAGCCCGGCCGCGATCGTGGCGATCAGCGCGGTTTCGTGCGGCATGACGCCGAAGATAGGCGCTCGCGAGCAGCCGGGACGGACCGCGCGCCCCTGGCGCCGGGTCGGCGGCGGCGGACATGTTCCGGCGATGGCGAGGGAGGCGAGCGACACCGACCGCGTGGCCGCCGCGGTCCTGGCGGCGGGGGCGGCGCCCGCGCGGGCGCTGCTCGCGCACCTCCCCGGGGCGGCGGCGTTCGTGGTCGACCGCGAGCTGCGCTACGTGCTCGCCGAGGGCGAGGGGCTGGCGGCGGCGGGGCTCGCGCCGGCCGACCTCGTGGGCAGGACGGTCGCAGAAGCGTTCAGGCCCGGGCCGGGCGCGCCCTACGCGGCGAACTACCGTCGCGCGCTGGCCGGGGAGGCGTTCGACCTCGAGCACGCGGAGGGCGGGCGCGACTTCATCACGCGCGGGGTCCCGCTCCGCGACCCCGACGGGTGCGTGATCGGCGTGCTGGCCGTGTCGACCGACCTCACCGCGCGGCGGCGAGCCGACGCGGCGCTGCACGAAAGCGAGGAGCGGCAGGCGTTCCTGCTGACGCTCAGCGACGCGGTGCGCCCGCTCGACGACCCCATCGCGATTCGGCGCGAGGCCTGCCGTCGGCTCGGCGAGCGCCTGGCGGCCGAGCACACCTACTACGTCGAGTACGACGTCGAACACGACCGGGCCGTCGTCGCGCACGACCACGTGCGCGGCGCCGGCGTGCCCTCCCTCGCCGCCGAGTACCGGCTGTCGGCGTTCGGCTTCGTGGTGCCGCTCTACCGGCGCGGCGCACCCGTAGTCGTGGACGACGCGTGGACGTCGCCGCTCGTGCCGGACGCCGACCGGGCCACGACGGCCGCGGCGCACCCCGCGTGGGTCGCCATTCCGCTCGTCAAGGGCGGGACGCTGGTGGCCACGCTCTGCGTCGCGACGGCGACGCCGCGCGCGTGGACGCCCGGCGAGGTGGCGCTCGTCGGCGAGGTCGCCGAGCGCACGTGGGCGGCCGTCGAGCGCGCCCGCGCCGAGGCGGCGCGGCGCGACAGCGAGACGCGCCTGCGCCTCGCACTCGACGCGGCGGACATGGGCGCCTTCGTCTGGTACCCGGCGGACGACCGGGCCGACGCCGACGCCCGGACGCTGGCGATGTTCGACCTGCGGCCGGACGAGACGATCGACCTCGCGACGGCGCTCGCGGAGCACCTCCATCCGGACGACCGGCACCGCCACGCGGCGGCGATGGCCCGCGCCGTCGACCCCCACGGCGACGGCACGCTGCAGTCGGACTTCCGCGTCCGCCGCCGCGACGGGTCCGACCGCTGGCTGACCGTCCGGGGAAAGACCGACTTCGACGGGCGACGGCCGGTGCGCCTCGCCGGCACGCTGCTCGACATCACCGAGCGGAAGCGCGCGGAGCAAGCCACCGAGCAGGTCCAGCTTGCGGCGGCACGCGACGAGCTGCGCCGCGCGCTGGGGGCGGCCGAGGAAGGGGAGCGGCAGCGGCTCGCGCGCGAGCTGCACGACCAGCTCGGGCAGGAGCTGACCGCGTTCCGGCTGGGGCTCGACGACGCGGCGCGGCTGGCGGCGGCGCACGCCCCGGCGCTCGCCGCCCCCGACGCGCCGCTGGCCCGCCGCCTGGCGCAGCTGCAGGCGCTGGCCGCGCGGCTGACCGCCGGCGTGCGCTACCTGGCGCTCGAGCTGCGCCCCCCGGAGCTCGACGACGTCGGCTTCGAGAGCGCGCTCGAGACCTACGTGGCGGAGTGGAGCGGGCGCTACGGGGTGGCCGCCGAGGTGGCGGTCGCCGGGCTCGCGCCCCACGGCCGGACGCTCCCCACGGAGGTCGCGAGCGCGCTGTACCGCATCGCGCAGGAGGCGCTCACCAACGTGGCCAAGCACGCCGCGGCGTCGCAGGTGAGCGTGATCGTGGAGAAGCCGGACGGCGAGGTGCGCCTGATCGTCGAGGACGACGGCCGGGGCTTCGACCCGGACGCGACGGCGCGGCGGGTGCGCCGGGAGCGGCGGCTCGGGCTGGCCGGGATGCGCGAGCGCGCCGCGCTCGTCGGCGGCACGCTGCAGGTCGAGTCGAGCCCCGGCGCCGGCACGACCGTGTACGTGCGGCTCCCGGTCTCCCACGCCCTCGACTGACGCCTCACCGGTCGTCCGTCCTGCGCGGCGCGCCGTCCCCGACGCGCGGGGTCCTGTTCGCCACCGTACCGCCGGCGTACACTGTCCGGTACGATGTCGTACGACGACGGGCCTCGCCCCGGCGCTTGCACGCCGCGCGCCGACAGCTTGGACTCCACGATTCGTCCACTCGGGGGCGCGCTGTTCCCGGCGGCGGCGTTCGACGCGGTGGTGATCGCCGCCTCGCTCGGCGGGCGCGAGGTGCTGGAACGGCTGCTCGGCGCGCTGCCGGTCGACTTCCCGGCGCCGGTCCTCGTCGTCCAGCACCAGGACCCACGCTCCCCCGGGTACCTCCCCGAACTGCTCGCCCGGCGCACCCGACTCCTTGTCCGGCACGCCGAGGCCGGCGAGCGGCTGCGCGCCGCGACGGTCTACGTCGCGCCGCCGGGGCGGCACCTGCTCGTGGACCCCGACGGCCGGTGCGCACTCTCCGAGGGGCCGCGCGTGAGCTTCGCGCGCCCGTCGGCCGACCGCCTGTTCGCGAGCGCGGCGGCGGCGTTCGGCGCCCGGGTGCTCGGCGTCGTCCTCACCGGGCGGCTGTTCGACGGGACGGCCGGCGCGGCGGAGATCCGCCGCGCCGGCGGGGTGGTGCTGGCGCAGGAGCCCGGCACGTGTCGGGCGCCGGACATGCCCCGCGCGGCGATGCGCAGTGGCGCCGTCCACCTCGCGCTCCCCCCCGCGGCGCTCGGGGCGGCCGTGCACGGCCTCGTCGCCGTCCCCGGCGTGCCCGCGCTGTTCGGCCTCCGGGCCGCCACGGCGTAGGCGCGCCGCCGCTACGAAGGGCGGAGCGGCGGGCGGAAGCGCTCCCCACGCTCGTCGCGCCGCGGCGCCACAGGCCGCTGGTCGCGCAGGAACCGCGCGACGTCGCGCAGCCCGCCGGCGACGTCGTCCAGCTGCTCCGGCGCCAGCTCCCGGGCCGCGTCCTCGACCATCGCCTCGAGCGCCTGCGCGCGCGCCGCGTCGGCGTCGAGCCACGGCATCCCGTCGGCCGCCTCGTCCGCCGCGGCTTCGACGTCGTGGAGCAGGGCGAGCACGGTGAGCGCGGTCTGCGCGGCGTTCGCGGAGCCGGCGTCGCCGAGCGCGGCGCGGCAGTCCGGACAGCAGTCGACCGCGGGCGTCGCGCCCCACCACTCCTGGCGGAGCCGCTCGCCCACCCAGTCGGGGGCGGCGACCCAGGGCTCGTCCACCCCGGCGCTTCCCGACGCGCGGGCCGGCGTCAGCGACACGGCCGCGCACCCCACGCACACGCGCAGCGTTCGGTCCGCCCCGCCGGGCCGGCCGAGCGCCGCCATCAGCCGGCGCCAGGCCCGCCACCGCACACGCCCGGCGGCGTTGCGCTCCCGCGTCCGCGCGCTCGCCACGCCGGCCGCGGCGGCCCGTTCGGCGAGCGCGACGCTCGCGCCGCGCGTCGCGGCGGCCCGGCTGCGCAGCTCCGCCCGCTCGTCGGCGGTCCAGAGGCGCCGTGCGAGCGCCGCGCGCTCGCGCGCGTCAGGCCGCATGGTAGTACGACTCGACGCTCCAGCGCACGACGTCCTCCATGAGCGCCCGCGACTCCCAGTGCGTCAGCTCCGACAGCGGCGCCTCGCGCACGGTGCTCTTCACCAGGATCAGCATCTGCTCGGGGGAGACGCCGTCGGCCCTGAGGTGGCAGACGTACGCCGTGATCGACGCGCGCAGCTGCGCGCGCAGCGCGACCGAATCCCGGACCGCCCGGGACGAGCCGTCGACGAGCGACTCGGCGCGGGCAACCAGCGCGCGGGCCGTCGCCGTCCGCTCGCGCGCGGTGCGGAGCGTCTGCCGCGCCCGCTCCAGCGTCTGCCGGACGTGGCCGCGGGTGCCGAGGGCACCATCCCGGACTTCCGACGTCTGTTGGCGTTCCATGCGTCGTCTCACTCCCGGATCGGTGTTATCCTGCGTACGCCCCCGACCCCACCGCCCCCCACCCCCGTCGCCCGCGCGCGTTAATTGCGCCGGTGCATCCAGTGTAGCCCTCTATAAACGGGTGCCCATCAGGCAACGCGGCGGCCGGGGTCGGGATTTGCGATGGTGCTTCGGGGTATTCCCTGAGCACCGCCGTCCCCCACCGGTCGGCGGCTCGACTTGTTCCGACACGGGTCTCCCGCGTATCTCCGGGTGGACGACCCACCCACAATCCGAACCGCCTCCCGATGCCGCGTCGCTCCGCGCCCCAGTCGGCCGCCGCCGCACCCGTCCACCCCTCCCCGACCGCCCCGCTGCTCGACGCGCTGCGGGCGCTGCGGCGCGAGCTGCGCGTGCTCGAGCGCGACACCGGCGACGTCGTCGGGCTGCCGCCGGCGCAGGCGCAGGTGCTCCGCTCGCTCGCCGAGTCGCCGGCGCCGTCGCTCGCCGCGCTGGCCGAGCGCATGCACACCGACCCCAGCTCGGCGTCGGTGGTCGTGCAGCGGCTGGTCGAGGCGGGGCTGGTGGCGCGCACCCCGGCGCCTTACGACCGCCGTCGCACCGAGCTCGCGCTCACGACCGCCGGCCGCACGCGCCTGCGCCGCCGCCCCGGGGCCGAGGAGCGCCTGGCCGAGGCGGTCGCGCAGCTCGGGCAGCAGCGCTCGGCCGCGCTGGCCCGCGAGCTGACCGCGCTGGCGAGCACGCTGCGCGAACCGCCCGAGCGCTGAGGCCCTGATGCCGACGCGGGACCTCATCGTCGTCGGCGGCTCGGCGGGCGGGATCGACGCGCTGTCGGCGCTGGTGGCCAGGCTTCCCGCCGACCTGCCGGCGGCCGTGTGCGTCGTGGTGCACCTGCGCCCGTACGGCGAGAGCCACCTCGCCGAGATCCTCGGACGGGCGGCGGCGGTTCCCGTGCTGGCGGCGCGCGACGGGATGCCGCTGCACCGCGGCACCGTCCACGTGGCGGTGCCGGACTTCCACCTGCTCGTCGAGCGCGGCCCGGACGGCGGGGGCGTCCTGCGGCTGACGCGCGGCCCGCGCGAGAACCGCACCCGCCCGGCCGTCGACCCGCTCTTCCGCTCGGCGGCGCTCGCCTTCGGGGCGCGCGTCGTCGGCGTGGTGCTCTCGGGGGCGCTCGACGACGGCACGGCGGGGCTCTGGACGGTGCGGGACCGCGGCGGGGTGGCCGTGGTGCAGGACCCGGACGACGCCCTCGTCGCCAGCATGCCGCGGAGCGCGCTGAACGAGGTGGGCGCCGACCACGTCGCCCCCGCGCACGCGCTCGGCCCGCTGCTCGGCCGCCTGGCACGCGAGCCCGCGCCCCCCGAGGCGACGCCCGTGCGCGACCCCGACCTGGAGCGCGAGGTCGCGATGGCCGCCATCGACGAGGTGGCGCACCAGCGCGAGGAGCGGTACGGTGTCCCGTCGCGCTTCGCCTGCCCGGACTGCCACGGCGTGCTGTGGGACGTGAGCGACGGGCGGGGGCCGCTGCGCTACCGGTGCGAGACCGGGCACGCCTACTCGCCCGGCAGCCTCGAGGAGCAGCAGACCGAGGGGATCGAGGGGGCGCTGTGGGCGGCGCTGCGCGCGCTCGAGGACAAGGTCGCGCTCGCGCGGACCCGCGCCCGCCACGCCGAGGAGCGCGGGTTGCAAACGTTCGTGCAACGGTTCGCGGTGCAGGAGGGGGCCGCGGAGCAGCACGCGGCCGCCATCCGCGCGCTGCTCCGCCTCGACGGGCGCGCCGGCATCCGGCCGAAGGACGAGCCGGCGGCGCCCGACGCGCCGCCCGGCGGCTGACGCCCGTGCCCCCGGCGCACCCCGACGACGGGGAGCACGAGCTGCCGGCCCTCCTCGACTACCTCCACCGCACGCACGGCCTCGACCTCGGCGGCTACAAGCGCGGCGGCCTGCTGCGCCGGCTCCGCAAGCGGATGCGCGCCGTGAGCGTCCCCGGGTTCGCGTCCTACATCGACTACCTCGAGTCACACCCGACCGAGCACGCCCGCCTCCTCGACACCATCCTGATCAACGTGACCGCGTTCTTCCGCGACGAGCTGCCCTGGGACTTCCTGCGCGACGAGGTGGTGCCGCGCCTCCTCGAGCAGAAGGGCGCCGGCGACCCGATCCGGGTGTGGTGCGCCGGCTGCGCGACCGGCGAGGAGGCGTACACGCTCGCCATCGTCCTCGCCGAGTCGCTGGGCGACGAGGCGTTCCGGGAGCGGGTGAAGATCTACGCCACCGACCTCGACGAGGCGGCGCTCGCGCACGCGCGCCTCGGCGCCTACCCGGCGGCCGAAGCCGCGGAGCTGGCGCCGGAGCTGGTGGACCGCTACTTCGAGCGGCGCGGCGAGCAGATCGTCTTCCGCAAGGAGCTGCGCCGCGTCATCATCTTCGGCCGCAACGACCTGCTGCAGGACGCGCCGATCTCGCGCGTCGACCTGCTGGCGTGCCGCAACACGCTGATGTACTTCGACGCGCCGGCGCAGGCGCGGATCCTGGCGCGCTTCCACTTCGCGCTGAACGAGGGGGGCTACCTCTTCCTCGGCCGCGCGGAGACGATCCAGTCGCACGGGACGCTGTTCGTGCCGGTGGACCTGCGGCGGCGCGTGTTCACCAAGGGGGCCACGCCCACGCCGCTGCGGCTGCGCGCGGTGCCCACGCGCCCCCCCGTGCCGCGGGCGGCCGGCGGGGACTCGGTGGAGGAGGCGCTGCGCGCGGGCGCCTTCGACGCCGGCGCGGTCGCGCAGTTCGTCGTCGACCAGGCGGGGCGCCTGCTGTTCGTGAACGCGCGGGCGCGCGGGCTGTTCAAGCTCGGCACCGGCGACGCCGGCCGCCCGCTCCAGGACCTCGAGGTGTCGTACCGCCCCTACGAGCTGCGGTCGGTGATCGACGAGGCGAACGCCAGTCGCGAGCCGGTGACGCGCGAGGCCGTGCCGTGGCGGGCGCCGGGGGGCGAGCAGCGCTGGTTCGACCTCGTCGTCACGCCGCTCTTCGCCGCCGGGGGGGCCGGCGCCGGGGCGAGCGTCTCGTTCGTCGACGTCACCCAGCTGCGGCTCGCGCAGCAGCAGCTCGAGGACTCGCAGACGGAGCTGGAGACCGCCTACCAGGAGCTCCAGTCGACCAACGAGGAGCTGGAGACGACCAACGAGGAGCTGCACTCGACGGTCGAGGAGCTGGAGACGACGAACGAGGAGCTCCAGTCGACGAACGAGGAGCTCGAGACGATGAACGAGGAGCTCCAGTCGACCAACGAGGAGCTGCAGACGATCAACGACGAGCTGCGGCAGCGCAGCGAGGAGTTGAACCAGGTCAACGGCTTCCTCGAGTCGATCTTCACCAGCTTGCGCTCGGGGGTCGTGGTGCTCGACCGCGCGCTGCGCGTGCTGGTGTGGAACCGCCAGGCCGAGGACCTGTGGGGGGTGCGGGCCGAGGAGGCCGAGCACGCGCACTTCCTGAACCTCGACATCGGGCTCCCGGTGGCGCAGCTGACGCAGCCGATCCGCGCCGCGCTGGCCGGCGACCTCGAGGGGAGCGAGGCGGAGCTCCCCGCGACCAACCGGCGCGGGCGCGCGATCGTCTGCCGCACGCGCGTGCTGCCGCTCGTCTCGCGCGCGAGCGAGTCGCCGCAGGGGGTGATCGTGCTCATGGACGAGCGCCAGTCGGCCTCGGCCGAGGCCGACTGACGGGTCCGGTCAGTCGGCGCGCGCGCCGTTCTCGGCCGACGCGCGCACGCTCTCGAGGCTCAGCGCTTGGTGGCGCAGCGCGGTCTGCCGGATCAGCTCCGCGCGCGCCTCGGCCTCGCGCGCCTTGGCCTCGAAGCGCACGTCGCCGGCGCGCGCGCCGGCCTCGCGGAGCAGCAGGATGCTCTCCTCGAGTGCGCGCAGCGCGCTCCAGAGCGTCGCCTCGACGTCGTCGCTGACCGAGGCGAGCAGGCTGTCGAGCGAGAAGGCGTGGCCGGTGTGGCAGCGGAAGCGCGGGACGCCTTCGGGGTCGACGCGCACCAGCACGCCGTGGCACTCGGGGCAGGTGTAGGGGCTGGGCGGGCCGAGCTGCAGGACGCCGCGCTCGAGCGCGTTCTCCTCCATGGCGATCCGCACCTCCAGTTCGAGTTCGCGCGGCGGCGGCGCGGCCGGCGCCGGCGTGAGGGGCTCCGCCGCCAGCCGGACGAGCAGGGGCGCCAGCGCCTCCGCCCGCACGACGTGATCCGCGGGCGTGTACGCGAGCGCGTTGCGCGGCATGTCCGGGTGCAGCGCCTCCTCCGGGTCCTGCACCACGGCCACCCCGCCGCGCTCCTTCACCGCCCACAGCCCCGCCGTGCCGTCGTCCAGGCGGCCGGAGAGGACGACGCCGACGACGCGCGGCCCGTACGCGAGGGCGGCCGAGCGGAAGAGCGGATCGACGGCGGGGCGGCTGTGGTTCTCGCGCGGGGCCTGCGTCACGCGCACCCGCCCCGGCTCCACCACCAGGTGGCGGTCCGGCGGCGCGACGTAGACGCGCCCGGCGGCGAGTGGCTCCGCGTCGCCCGCGAAGGCGACCGGGAGCGCGCACTGCCGCTGCAGGATCCGCGGCAGCACGCTCGGGCTGGTCGGCGGCATGTGCAGCACGATCAGCACCGCCGCCGCGAGGTCGGGCGGGAGCGCGGCGGTGAGCGTCTTGAGCACCTCGACGCCGCCCGCGGAGGCGCCGATCACGATCACGTTCCGGTTGGGCATCGCGTTCCGTTCGGCGGCGCGGCCGTCAGGCGCTCCAGCTGAGCGCCTCCAACTCGGCGTCCGGCAGCGCGTGCCAGTCGGCGGGGTAGTGCCAGACGCGCCGGACGGCGGACTCGGAGTGGAAGATGAGGCAGCCCGGCGCCGGCGCCCAGGCCACCGGGCCGACCGTCAGCTCGTGCGCCACCCACGTGAGCCCGTCGCGGTCGCGGAAGGCCCGCCGGGGCGCGCGGCCGAGGGCGAGCCGCGCCTCGCGGGCGGCGGCCGAGGCTTCGCGCGCCGCCCGGGCCGCGCGCCGCGCCTCGTCGGCGCGCCAGCGCAGGTAGTCGAGCATCCCGCGCGAGACGTCGTGCCGCAGCCGCGACAGCGCCTGCCGCAGCGCGCGGTCGAGCACCTCGGGCTCGGGGAGCGTGGGCTCCGCCTCGCGCACGGCGCGCTCGCGCGTCTCCAGTTCGGGCGCGATCTGCTCGAACAGGTCGCTGGCGCGGCTCACGTCGTGGGTGGTAGACGGCACGCGGTCACCGCGCCCGCAGAGCGGGGCGGAAGTGCGCGCGGGTGGCGGCGCGTGCGGGCGAGCGCAGCCTTCGTACCAGTTCGCCCAGCGTGTCGGCGATCGCCTCGAACTCCGCCGGCGCGCTCCCCCCGGTCATGCGGTCGACGACCTCGGCCAGCGTCTCGCAGGCCGCGCGCATGGCCGCCCCCCGGGCGTCGGAGCGAGTGGATGGAATCACGACCGCGCATAGTACCGCGCGGCGGGGCGACACACCACACCCCCGACGGAATCCGCAGGTCGCGCGCGCGTCGGCCTGGGGGATTCCCTCGGACGGTCGGGACGTCGGCGACGGGCGCGCGTTCAGGCGTCGCGGAGCCACCCCTCGTCCATCGCGAAGCGCACCAGCGCGGCGCGCGTGGCGAGGCCGAGCTTCGTCATGGCGTTCGCCTTGTGCGTCTCGACCGTCTTGACGCTGATCTCGAGGATCCCGGCGATCTCCTTGTTGCTGTGCCCGCGCGCGACCAGCTGCAGGACTTCGGTCTCGCGGGCGGTGGGGTCGCCGCCGCGGTCGGGGCGCGCGGCGCGCGACGGCTCGGCGAGCAGCGCCCCGGCGAGCGACGGGTCGACGTAGGTGCCGCCGCCGGCCACGGCGCGAACCGCACGCACCAGCTCGGCGCTCGCGGTGCGCTTGAGCACGTAGCCCGACGCGCCGGCGCGCAGCAGGCGGGCCACGTAGCCGCGCTCCTCGTGCATGGTGAGCGCGACCACGCGCACCCCGGCGCAGTCGCGCACGATGCGCTCGGCGGCGTCGGCGCCGTTGACGCCCGGCATCGACAGGTCGAGCAGGAGCACGTCGGGGCGGAGCGTGCGGGCGAGCCGCCAGGCTTCCTCGCCGTCGGCCGCCTCGCCGACGACCTCGAGCCCCGGCTGCGCCTCGATGAGCGCGCGCAGCCCGTCGCGCACGATCGCGTGGTCGTCGGCGATCACCAGTCGCACCAGGATCGGCTGCGCGAAGGTCGCCTTGGGGGGCGTGCGTGTCATGGAAGCATCCGGGCGGGCGGGGCGAGGCTGCCGCAGAGTACGGTGCGCGGCGCGTTCCGTCCACCGTCGCAGACGCCCGTCGCGCGCCGGCCGCCGTTCGCGACGACGGCGTGCCGTTGGGAACGCCGGGCGTGTCGGGCGCGCGGAGTGCGAGGGTAGGCTCCGTCCGAACGATTTCACTACCACTTCCACCGCTGGAGACCGCTGCATGCCCGACCCGACCCCGAGCCGCCGGCTGCCGGCGTGGCTGCCCGACACGACGCTCACCCTGCTGCGCGTGATGACCGGCGCGCTGTTCATGCAGCACGGGGCGCAGAAGCTGTTCGGGCTGCTGACCGACCCGTCGCGCCCGTGGAGCGGGGAGCCCCCCGCCTTCTCGCAGTACTGGTTCGCCGGCGTGCTCGAGTTCTTCGGCGGGGCGCTGGTCGTGCTCGGCCTCCTCACGCGCCCGGTCGCCTTCCTGCTCTCGGGGGAGATGGCGGTGGCGTACTTCCAGGCGCACGCGCCGCGCGGCTTCTGGCCGGCCCGTAACGGGGGCGAGAGCGTGATCCTCTTCTGCTTCGTCTTCCTGCACCTGTTCGCCGTGGGCGCGGGGCCGTTCAGCGCCGACGCGCTGCTGCGCCGCCGGGGTGGCCGCGTGTGACGGCGCCGGCCGCCGCGCACACGTCGCCAGGAAGGACGGCCACAAAGTTCTGACCCGAGGCCGCCGGAATTCGTGCGGCTGGCACGCGCGCTGCGCGGCGCACCACACCCGCCGACTGGCGCTCCGCCTTCCCCCGAACTCGACGCCCGTGCCCCCGCAGAACGACGCCCCCGCCGGCGCCCACACCCCGCTCGACCCGCCGACGCTCGACCACTTCCAGCGGCGGCTGCTCGACGAGCGCAAGCGCGCACTGCGCGAGCTGGCGCGGCTCGGCGACGCGTTCGGCGCGAGCCCGAGCGACGCCGGCGGCGACCTGACGCACTACCCCTTCCACATGGCCGACCTGGGGACGGACGCGATGGAGCAGGAGACCAGCTTCCTACTCGCCAGCCAGGAGGGACGGCTGGTGTGGCACATCGACGAGGCGCTGCGCCGGCTGTACCGCTCGCCCGAAACGTTCGGGCGGTGCGAGTCGTGCGGCCGGACGATCGCGTCCGAGCGGCTCGACGCGCTGCCGCAGGCGCGCTTCTGCATCGACTGCAAGCAGCGCGAGGAGGGCGGGGTCGCCGCGGCGTGAGGCCGCGGCCCGTTAGCGCTGCCGCACGAGCACGAACCGCTCGCCGTCGGGGGACGCGTCGTACATCGTGTTGACGCCGACGTGGTACGGCGCGCGGAAGAGCACGCGCATCGGCCCGACCGCGGGCGGGGCGTCGCCGTTCGCGGCGCCGAGTTGCGCGGCGACCAGCGCGCCGTCGCGCCAGTAGTACAGCTCGCGCCCGTCGCCGCGCCACACGGGGTGCACGCCGCCGCCCGTCGACACGACGACGCGCCGCCCGGGGCGCGCGTACGAGTCGAGGTACACCTCGGCGCGCCCCGACTCGTCGGACGTGTACGCGACCCAGCGGCCGTCGGGGGAGACGCGCGCGGCCGACTCGTTGGCGCGCGTGGCGGCGTACGGCCACGCCGGCGTGCCGTCGGCGGGTTGGACGAGGACGTCGTGCCCGTTCTCCCCGCCTTCCTCCGTGACCAGCAGCGCGCGGCCGTCGCGCGCCCAGTCGCTCGGGAACTGGGTGCCGTCGCGCCGCGCCAGCGGGCTCCCCCCGCGGTCGGCGACCCCCTGCGCCATCACGTCCTTGCCGCCCGACGCGCTCGCCGAATACGCGATCGCCTGGCCGTCCGGGCTCCACTGCGGGTCGTTGGCGTCCGCGGCGCCGTCGGTGAGGCGCCGCGTGGTGCCGGCGCCGAGGTCCGTCACCCACAGGTCGCTCGATCCGCGCCCCGCGCCGAACGCCCCGTACGCGACGCGCCGCCCGTCGGGGGAGAAGCGCGGCGTCCACGGGCGGGTCGCGGCGATCTCCTGCACGGAACGGCCGGCGCGGTCGACGACGACGAGCGCCAGCCCGTCGCCGGCGGCGGCGTCCGCGAACCGCGGGTCCGTGACCACGGCTGGGGCGGACGCGGCGGCCCACGCCGGCTGCGCGTCGTCGGGCGCGCGCGCGCCCCACCATTCGGCGGGCGACCAGCGGGAGAGCGCCGCCCCGGCGGCCGCGCCCACGCCGAGCGTGAGCAGGGCGGCGTACAGCGCCGCGCGCGCCGACACCACGCGGCCGCGCGGGCCCGCGTCGCACGCGCCGGACGCCGCGGATCCGGCATCCGCGTTCCCTCGCTCCGCGCGGGACGGGCCGTCGAGCGGCACCGCCAGCGCCGCCGCCAGCGCCGCCGCGCTCGGGAAGCGGTCGTCCGGGTGCTTGGCCAGCGCGCACCGCACCGCCGCGTCGACGAACGCGGGCAGGTCGGGGCGCCGCGCCGCGAGCGGCGGCGGGGGCTCGTAGAGCACGCGGCGCATCACCGCCTGCCGCGACGCGTCCGCGAACGGCGGCGCGCCGCCGAGCATCTCGTACAGCACCGCGCCGAGCGCGTACACGTCGACCCGCGCGTCGAGCGCGCGCTCCCCCGTCGCCTGCTCGGGCGCCATGTACTGCGGCGTGCCGAGCGCGAGCCCGGTGCGCGTGAGGCGCTCCCCGCCCGCGTGCTCGAGCGCCAGCGCGACGCCGAAGTCGGCGACCAGCGCGCGCGCGCCGCGCGGGCCGCCCTGGAGCAGCACGTTCTCGGGCTTCACGTCGCGGTGCACCACGCCTCGCGCGTGCGCGTGATCGAGCGCGTCGGCGACCTCGCGCGCCAGCCGCACGGCCTCGTCCACCGGGAGCGGGCCCTCGCGCTCCAGCCGCGCGCGCAGCGTCTCGCCCTCGACGTACGGCATCGCGTACCACAGCACCCCGTCGGCCTCGCCCGAGTCGAACAGCGGCAGCACGTGCGGGTGCTGCAGCGACGCCAGGACGCGCACCTCCTTGAGGAACCGTTCCGCGCCCACCGCCGCGGCCAGCTCCTCGCGCAGCACCTTGATCGCGACCGGGCGTTCGTGGCGCAGGTCGCGCGCGAGGTGCACGGTGGCCATCCCGCCGCGCCCGATCTCGCGCTCGACCGCGTAGCGCCCGCGGAGCGCGGCCGCGAGCCGCTCGCCGAGCGGCGCCCGCGACAGCGCGGCGACGGCGGGGCGCTCGAGGAAGTCGGCGGCGCCGTCGTGCGCGGCCAGGAGCGACGCCACCTCGCGCCGCAGCGCCTCGTCCCCGGCGCACGCCTCGGCGACGTACGCGTCGCGCCGCGCGGGCTGTAGCGCCAGCGCGCCCTGCAGCACCGCGTCCACGGCGCGCCAGCGCTCGGGCGTCATCGGCGGCGTGGTCACGCCGTCACGCCTCGAGCTCGCGGCGGAGCCAGGCGCGCGCCACCGCCCACTCGCGCCCGACGGTCGCCGGCGAGACGCCGAGCGCCGCCGCCGCCTCGGGGATGCTGAGCCCCGCGAAGTAGCGCAGGTCCACCAGCCGCGCCTTCTGCGGGTCGAACGCCGCGAGGCGCGCCAGCGCCTCGTCGAGCGCCAGGACGTCCACCACGTCGAGCCCCGCGTCGGCCGCCGCCCCGGGCGCGGCCACCGTGAGGTTCGCGTCGCCGAGCGAGAGCTGCGCCGCGCCGCCCCCGCGCTTGAGCGCGCGGCGCGTGCGCGCGTGGTCCACCAGGACGCGCCGCATCATCTGCGCGGCCACGGCGAAGAACTGCGCGCGGCTCTCCCAGCGCGCGTCGTGCTGGCCGCCGAGGCGCAGCCACGCCTCGTGCACCAGCGCCGTCGGCTGGAGCGTGTGCCCCTCCCCCTCGCGCCGCAGCGCGCGCCCCGCCTGCCGGCGCAGCTCCGCGTACACGAGCGGGACGAGCGCCTCGCACGCCTGCGCGTCGCCCGCGCCCCACGCGCGCAGCAGCTCGGTGACGGCGCCGTCCGATGGAGGGGGGTTTGGCATACGGAAGGGGAGGAGGGTCGGGGGCGCGGCCGCCGGTTGGACACGGAGGCCCGTGAGCGGGTTTGGCGGCGTTCTCCGCGCTACGAGAAGCAGCGCGGAAAACGCGCCCCTTCCCGCTCACGGAGGACAAGATGCCCACCTCACGCGCCCGCGTCACCGCTCCGCTCGCCGCCGCGCTCGCCGCCCCCTCGCTGGTCGCGCTCGGGGCGGGCCTGGCGCTCGGCGCCTGCGCCCGCCCCCCCGCCCCGGGTGCGCCGGCGCCCGTGCCGGCCGCCATCCACTTCGACAACGCCGCCCCGGCGCGCGTCTACGTCTACCTGCTCGGCGAGCGGCGCGAGTGGCTGCTCGGCCGCGTCGAGCCGGGCGCGCGGGCGACGCTGCGCCTTCCCGCGGCGGCGCTCGCCGAGGGGCCGGGATTCGTGCGGCTGGCGGTGCTGGCGGGGGAGGGGCTGACGTTGCAGGCGGCGCGCGACCCGCGGGCGCGCGTCACGATCGCGCAGCCGGCGGCGGCACTGGCGGCGCAGCGGTGGACGTTCGCGCAGGGGGAGCTCACGCCGCTGCGGGCCCCGAGCGCGCCCGAGCGGTAGCCGGACGGCGGCGTTCCGGGGCGCCGCCGACCGGGACCGGCGCCGACCCTTGGTATCCCAACGTCTCTGGCATGGGGGCTGCCCTTCCGTCGCGTCCCGCGGCGCCGCGAGCGCGCCGCCGTCTGCGCACGCGCGAGGTTCCGTACCCATGCCGACCGACAACCACTCCCCCGCGACGGACCCCGCCGCACGCCCGGCGCGGCGGGCCGACGGCGGCGGCGACCCGCGCGTCGGCGGGCCCATCGCGGCGCGGAAGTTCATCGGCCGCGCGGCGCAGCTCGACCTCGACACCCTCCGCGACGCGGTCGAGACGTGGCGCCGCACGATGCGCGACCAGGGCGCCGCCTGGTTCGCCGCCGAGGAGACGGTCGGGGCGGCGGTCGTCGCCGCTGGGTTGCGCGGCGAACAGCGACAGCTACTCGCCGACGTGGCGGACGCGTTCCGCGAGCTCGTGTGGTACGGGAGCGGCGGCGGGCACACGCGCGCCGCCGTGACGGCCGAGGTGCGCGTGCACGCCACCGAGGGGAGCGGGCAGTACCTCGGCGTGGTCGCGATGCTGGCGGTGCTCGTGCGCGACCGGCTGTCGGAGGAGACGTTCGAGCTGCTCTACCGCCCGTTCGCGGCGGCGATCCCGCCCGCAGAGCTGGCGCCGGAGTAGGGGCGTCGTCGCCTCATTCCCCTCAGCGCGATCGCCGCCAGAAGAACGCGACGAGCAGCAGCAGCTCGGTGGCGTCCCCACCGTAGTACATGAGCTGCGCGGCCGCGCGGAGCTCGTCGGCGCCGTGCGGCGTGCCGCGCGGCCACCCGTACGCGTACATGAGCTTCGCCAGCGTCGCGTGCGCGGCGACGGCCGCGCCGATCGCGGCCAGGCGCACCCCGGCGGCGGGGCGGCGGGGCGCCGGGTCGGGCCCGACGGTCGCCCACGCGAACAGGCACCCCGCGACCACGAAGTGCAGGTGCACGAGCGCGTGCAGCGCCGGGGTGCGGAGCGCGAGCGCGTAGAGCGGCGTGAGGTAGAGCAGGTAGAGCGCGCCGACGTCGAGCGCGAGCGCCGCGGCCGGGTGCGCGAGGCGGTGGGCCGCCGGGCGGCGCAGCACCGCCGTGACGCGGCGCGCGGCGCGCACCGGGAGCGCGCGGAGCACGAGCGTCGCCGGCGCGGCGAGCACCAGCGCGAGCGGGGCGAGCATCCCGAGTAGCAGGTGCCGCACGACGTGCCCGCGCGGGTCGTGGTGCGCCCACGCGCCCAGCGGCGGCGCGGCGGCGGCCGCGAGCAAGGTCACGCCCGCCGCGAAGCTCGCCACCCGCCAGCCGCGCCACGCGCGGCCGCGCGCCCGCTCGCGCCGCGCCGCCCAGACGTACGCCGCGAGCGCCGCGCCGAGTGTGAGCGCCGCCGCGAGCGCCGTCACGCGCCGACGCCCCGGCGCGCCCGCGCGAGCAACACGGCGCCGACGGCGAGCAGCAGCAGCGCGGACGCGTTCCAGGCGACGTCGTACGGGAGCAGCGCGACGTCGTAGCGCACCTGGTGGAGGCGCAGGACCTTGTGGTCGACGATGCCGTCGAACAGCTGGAAGCCGCCCGCGCCGAGGAAGAGCCCCGCCCGCGCGTGCCCCGGCGCCAGCGCCCGCCGCGCGCGCAACTCGGCCAGCCCGAAGCCGCCCGCCACCAGCGCCACCAGCTCGGCGGCGTGCAGCAGCCCGTCCGACAGCAGCCCAACGGCCGGCGTCGCGCGGTCGTAGAAGTGGTGCCAGCCCAGGAGCTGGTGGAAGACGATCTCGTCGACCGCCGCCATCAGCCCGACGCCCACGAGCAGCGTCGCCCGGAGCGACGCGCCGGCGTCGGGGCGGTCCGCGATCTGGTCACGCACCGGCAGGCCCTCGCGTCACCGGCCGTCGCGGGCGGCGCCGTCGGCGGGCACCGCGCGGTCGTCTGGGCGCGTCCCGGTCCGGTCGTGCAGGAGGACGACGGTGTGCGGGTACGGCATGTCGACGCCCGCCGCGTCGAGCGCCAGCTTGATCGCCGTGGCCACGCGGTCGCGCACGCGCAGCACGTTCGCCTGCTGCGACGCGGTCCAGAAGTACACCGCGAAGTTGACGCTCGACGCCCCCAGCTCCTCCACGTACGCCCGGGGCGCCGGCTCGGCGAGCACCCCCTCGGCGTCGCGCACGACGCGCAGGATCGCCTCGCGCGCCTCCTCGATCGAGTCCGGGTAGCCGATCCCCACGGTGAACCGCACGCGCCGCTGCGGGAAGTGCGTGCGCACGAGGATGCTGCTCGTGTACACGTCGCCGTTCGGGATCACCACGCGCTCGCCGTCGTACGTCTTGAGCCGCGTGGAGCGCGTGGTGATCTCCTCGACGGTTCCCTCGAAGTCCTTCACCCGGATCTGGTCGCCGACGACGAACGGCTTGCGCAGCAGGATCAGGACGCCGGCGAAGAAGTTCTGGAGGATGTCCTTGAACGCGAAGCCGACGGCGACCGAGGTGATCCCGAGTCCCGCGATCAGGTCGCCCGGCTGGAACGCCGGGAAGACGATCACCGCCGCGACGAAGAAGCCGAGGAGCGTCAGCGCGGCGACGGCGAGCGTACCGAACACGTCGACCAGGCGCACGTCGAGCCGCGTGCGCTCGCCGGCCGCGTGCGCCGCCCGCCGCACCAGGCGCCCGGCGACGTGGAAGAGCGCGAAGACGACCAGGCCGATGACGACGTACGGCAGTCGCTCCAGGAAGCCGCGCGCCATCTCCCGCAGCGTCGCCCAGACGACGCCCATCCCTGTAGGAGGGTCGGCGGCGGTCTGGGCGAGCGCGAACGCGGCCGCGGCGCGGCGAGTGTCTCGTCCTGGGTGCGTCGGAACCTCCGCGTGAGAACCGGTGAGGGCAGCGGCGGTCGGGGCGCAAGAATCGGACGCCGGCACGTCGGCAGGCGGCCCATTGACCGGCCGCGCCGGGCGCGAATAGTTCCGCGGTGCGGCCCGTCCGCGCCCGTCCGTCGGCCCCCCTTTCCATCCCCGTAGCGCACGCACCATGCGGCCGACCGTCCGGATCGGGGAGCTGCCGACGTCCGCGCTCGCCGAGTACGCGCGCGTGCCGATCGCGTTCGAGGTGCGCGAGCGCCTCGCCGACGGCGCGTGACCCGGCGTTGCCGCGCGGGCGGCGCGGCGCGCATCATGTGAGTCGTCCGCCCGGCGCGCCGTCCTCCATCCGCTCCCCCGCCCTCCATGTCGCCCACCCGACGCGAGGCCCTCGCCCAGCTCGCGGCGCTCGTCGCGCTCCCGCTGCCGGCGGAGGGCTCGGCCGACGACCCGCTCGACGGGACCGCGGCGGCGTACCAGGCGGGGCGCCGGCGCGGCGCGTGGACGGCCGCCGAGGTCACGGCGCGGGCGCTCGAGCGGTGCCGCACCGACGGGGCGCGGTGGCGCGCGATCGACGCGCTGGCGGCCGACGCCGCGACGGCCGCGGCGCGCGCGTCGGACGCGCGGCTGCGGGCGGGGCGCCTGCGCGGACCGCTCGACGGCGTGCCGGTGTTCGCGAAGTCGATCCACGACATGGCCGGACTCCCCACGACCGCGTCGAGCGCCGAGTGGGCGCGGCTCTTCCCCGAGAACGTGCGGCGCGACGCCGTGGAGGTGGCGCGGCTGCGCGCGGCGGGTGCGGTGGTGCTCGGGAAGACCGCGGCCGACGACTTCGCCTACCGCGGCAACGGCACGAGCAGCCACACCGGGCAGGTGCTGAACCCGCACGACCCCACCGGCACGCGCACGCCGGGCGGCTCGAGCGCCGGCTCCGCGGTGGCCGTCGCGGCCGGGATGGCGTTCGCGGCGCTCGGCACCGACGACGGCGGCTCGAACCGGATCCCGGCGCAGTTCACCGGCGTGGTCGGCGTGAAGCCGACCTTCGGCCTCGTGCCGCGCACCGGCGTGATCCCGACCTGGCCGTACCTGGACACGCACGGCCCGCTGGCACGCACGGTGGCCGACGCGGCATTGATGTTGGCCGCGATCGCCGGCGCGGATGCCGCCGACCCGCTGACGCTCCCCGGCGCGTGGGCGGCGCCGGCGCTGCGGGATGATGGGCTGCACGGCGTGCGGCTCGGGCTCGTCGACGCGCACGTCCCGCGCGCGCAGATGACGCCCGAGGCGGTCGCGGCGTGGGACCGGGCGGTCGGCGACCTGCGCGCCGCCGGCGCCGCGGTCGAGTCGTTCGCGCCGGCGGTCACGCGCGTCGACTTCCGCCAGGCGTTCGCCGAGGCGGCGCGCCGGCGCGGCGATGTGCCCGTCGACGCGAACTCGCCCGCGCCCACCGCGAACGCGCTGCTCCAGTACTTCGCCGGTCGCACCGACGACGCGCGGGCGGCGATCCGCCGCGGCTACGCGGCCTACCGCGCCTTCTACGACGTGCTCCCCGCGACGTACGAGGCGTGCGCGCCGCTGCTGGATCAGCCGATGGCCGACGACGCGGCCGGGCGCTCCTTCGCGCGCTCGCGCGCCGAGGTGGTGGCGGCGCTCGCGGCGTCGATGCGCGCGGCGGGCGTGGCGGCGATGGTCTACCCCACGATGCCGTTCGACGCGCCGCGCGCCGTCGACCCCTGGCCGGACGTGCGCACCGCGCTCGGCTACGGCAACTGGCTCGGGCTCCCCGAGGTGTCGGTGCCGGCCGGCGCGGGCGCCGACGGGATGCCGGCGCTCAACCTGTCGGTGGTCGGGCTCCCCGGCGAGGACGCACGCGTGCTCGCGCTGGCGCACGCGTACGAGCGGCAGTCGCGGCGCTTCGCGGCGCCGCCGCGGGCGGGGTAGCGGGGCGTCAGGCGGGGGCAGAGGCGGGGGCGCGCCGCGCCGACGGGCGGTCCGACGCCTGCCCCCCGCGCGCGGCGGGCGGCTCGAGCGCGGCGGCGAGGCGGACGAGGTCCGCCTGCCGGTGGACGCCGAGCTTCGCGAAGACGCGCAGCAGGTGCGTGTGCAGCGTGCTGGGCGCGACGCCGAGCGCGTCCGCCGCCTCGGCGGGGGTGCGCCCGTCGGCCACCTGCACGAACACGCGCGCCTCGGCCGGCGTGAGCCCGTACAGCGCCGTCACCAGGTCGGCCGTCGCGCCGGGCCGCGGCGCCGGCGACGCGACGAACAGCGCCGCCACCGCGCGCGCGACCGGGCGGGGCCGCACTGCGCTCGCGCCGAGCGGGAGGACGTGCAGCGCGTACACGCCGTCGTCGTGGCGCGCGGGGATCCCGAAGCCGCCGTGCAGCGGCGGGCCCTCCCCCCGCCCGCACTCGGCGAGCGCGCGCCGCACGGCGCGCGCGACGTCGGGGAGCGGCGACGACAGCCGGCCGCGCAGCGCGGCGAGCGGGCGGCCGGCGGCCAGGAGCGCGCGCGCCGCGGCGTTGGCGTGCAGGATCGCGGCGTCTGCCGCGAGCAGCACGACCGGCGCGTGCAGCAGGTCGAGCGCGTCCGCGAGGCGCCCCGCGGCGGCCCGGTGCTCCTCGAGCATCCGGCCGATGGCGGCGGCGCGCTGGAGGTGGGGGATGAGCAGGCGCGCCGCCGCGACGTCGCGGTCGTCGATCATCCCGCCGTCGCGGTGCCGCCCCATCCCGACGCAGCCGATCGCGCCGCCGTCGCGCGCCAGCACGAGCGCCAGGTGGTCGACGATCCCCTGCGGCGCCGCCCACTCGGTCGCCCACCGGTTCGTCGCGCCGCCGAGCCCCGCCGGGTTGACGCGCGACAGCGCCGCCGGGCGGTCGACCGGGTAGCGCCGGATGAACTCCACGCCGCCCCACAGCGCGACGGCGTCGTCCTGGTAGCCCACCCGGGCCTCGCGCCACGGCGAGGGGATGTTCGACGTCTGGTCGAGCAGCACGCGCCCGGTCGGCAGCTCGTGCAGGGCGAGGATGGCGTGGTGGTAGCCGAGCGTGCGACGCATCGCGTCGAGCGCGTCGGGCCACCGCTCCGCGTCGACGGCGCAGTCGTAGATCGCGCCGACGAGCTGCGAGAAGGCGGCGGCGCTGACGGACGAGTGCATCGGCGACCTCGTGTCGGGCGTTGGCGCCGGGCGCGCTCGCGCGCGCTCCGCGCTCGACGCCGCGTCCACCGGACGGTGGACGCGGCCGTCGCCGCCGGGTGCGACACTCCGCGCGGCCGCCGGCGCGCACACGCTCGGGGCCCGGCGGGGTGGCGTCAAGCCGCCGCCGCGCAACGATCCGTCGCCGCCATCGGCCGACCCGCGGGCGATGCCGTCCGTCGGCCGCCCTGCTGCTGCGCCCTGGCTCCAGCCTTCCCGTCGTCCGATCATGTCGCCCAGCGTCCCGTCCGACCTCGGGTCCGCCCGTGCGCCCTCGCGTGCATCGACGCCGGGACTCGCCGCGGCGCTGCTACTCGCGTCGGTCCCGCTCGCCGCCGGCGCGCAGGAGGCGCCCGTCGTGACCGGGATCGTCACCAACGCACCCGGCCTGGTGACGGTTGCCTGGGCCCACACGTGCCGCGACGTCGAAGGGTTCGTCGTCCAACGCAAGGCGCCGCCATTCACGTACCGGCCGCTCGTCGGCTGTTACGGCGGCACGACGATCCACGAGCTGTCGCCGAGCACCACGTACGAGTTCCGGGTGTGCGCGGTCTACGCGGGGGGCGCCGAGGCGTGCTCGCACGCGGGCGACGCCCAGTGGGCGACCGTCACGACGATGCCGCCCGAGCGCCCGCCGCTTCCGGAGCCGCCGCGCCCGGCGCCCACGCCCCCGCCGCCGACGCCGCGGCCGATCGCGGGGACGCCGCAGCTGCGTGCGCTCGCGTTCCGCCTGGCCGCGGGCGGCCCGATCGTCGTCGAGCTGCGCTGGGTCAACCAGCCCGTGGACGAGCAGCGCCAGTTCGTGCAGGCCGACTGGATGCGGGGCGGCCGGTTGATCCATTCCGGCATCCAGGGCGACCCGCCCTCCGCGCTCGACTACGACATGAGCGAGCGCCGGGTGCCCGAGATCGGCAGCTACCAGGTGTGCGTACGGAACGACGTGAGCCGCGCGTGCAGCGTCGACGAGCACGCCGGGTATCTGGGCGTGGCCGAATCGTTCCGCACCTTCGCGCGCGACAAGTTCATGACGCACAGCAGCTGGCAGGGTTGGGTGGACCTGCCGCGCTCCCCCGAGGCGTCGGCGCACGCCTCGTACATCGTCCGCCCCGGCCTCGACCGGGGCGTGCGCACCGTGAGCTTCGAGGTGTTCGGCATCCCGCACCACTACTTCACCAACGCCGGCGGGCGGCTCCGCGTCGAGCGCGACGACCGCTCGGCGCAGTTCGCGGCGCGGGCGTCGTTCCGGGTGCGACCGGCGCTGATCCAGCGCACCGCGGAGCCGAGCGCGCTCAGCTTCGAGTCCGTCTCGGCCCCCCGCCACTACATCCGCCACAACGGGAACGCGCTGCTCGTGCAGCCGTACGAGGACAGCCCGCAGTTCCGGGAGCAGGCGAGCTGGGAGCAGATGGGAGGTGCGCTGGCCGCCGACCCGCCGGCGACGCAGCTGCGGGACGTGGGCCGGCTGCAGGTGCGCGACACGCCGAGCCGGATGCCTCGCATGATCCGGCGACCGTAGCCCGCGCCCGGCCGCCATGCGCACGCCACCCGCCGCCCGCACCCGCCGACGCACCGTGCTGCTCGTCGCGGGCGTCGCCGGCGCCCTCCTCCTCGACCCCCGCGCTGCCGGCGGGCAGGAGGCGCGGCAGTGTCGCTTCGCGCCAGTCGGCCTCATCGCCGAGCGCGCGCGAGAGCTCGACGGCGAGCGCGGCCCGCTCGGGTGTGCCGTCGGCCCCGAGCGCGCCGTCGGCGACCGTGGGGCGCGGGCGATGGCGTTCGCGCGCGGCGAGGTGGTGTGGTCGCCGGCGCAGGGCGAGCGGATGGTCGTCGCCGCGTACCAGCAGGCGAACAACATCGTGGTGAGCTGGGGCGACACGCGGCCGAACAGCTACACCAAGTTCCTGGTCCGCTGGCGGCGCGGCGCGCTCGAAGGGCAGCGCGACGTGACGGAGTACGTGAGCGGCAACCGCGGCTTCTTCACTCTCCGCAAGCCCGTTCCCGGCGTGTACGACGTGATCGTCAAAGGGTGCCGGGGGACGACCTGCGCACCCGAGTGGACGCACCCGGCGCGCGTCCGGTACGAGCCGCCCCCGCCGCCGACCTACGAGCGATGCGCGCGCGGGCTCCAGCCCCGCGGACTGATCGGCGCCAAGTGGGCGGAGAAGGGGGGCGCGGAGGGGCCATTCGGCTGTCCGGTGGGGCCCGAGAGCCCGGTGCCGGGCCGGAACGGCGCGATCCAGCAGTTCGAGAACGGCGACATCGCCTTCTCGCCGGACCAGGGGGACGGGCTGACCGTGCTCCTGTTCCGCGAGACGGCGACGAAGCTCGTCTTCGAGTGGGACGACACCAGCCCGCACGCGCACGACGAGATCCTGCTGCGGCTGGAGAAGGACGGCGCGGAGGTCACCCAGCGCTCGCTCCCCCCCGACCGCTCGCACGGGTGGGCGTGGGGGGAGGCCCCCGGGCCCGGCCACTACCGGGTGATGATCGAGGGGCGGAAGGACCGACGCAGCCCCACCGGATGGACCATCCCGGTGTCCGTCGGCGGGCCGCGCCCCGGGGGCGGGATCTCGATGGTACAGGGGGCGCCGCGCCCGGAGTGCGACGTGCAGGGGGACGAACGCATCCGCCGACACTGGCGCGAGCGGGTCGGCGGCCCGCGCGGCGCGATGGGGTGCCCGCGCGGCGCGCCGGCGCCGTACCCGGGGCGCAACGGGCACGTCGTGGACTTCGCGAACGGGCAGATCGTCTGGAGCCCGGACCACGGCGAGGACCTCACGATCGCCGCGTGGCAGGTGGGCGGGAGCATCCAGCTCGACTGGGGGGCGACCGCGACCTTCCGGCCGGACCGAGTGCTCGTGCGCGGCGTCTACGAGGGGCTCGAGATCGGGCAGGACGAGATCCGCGACTCCCCGCGCGTGACCGGCTACACACTCAAGCGGGAGCCGGACGCGCAGACGGGCGACGACGAGGAGCGCCACCTGGTGACGCGTCGGGGCGCCGGCCGGTACGCGGTGGTCATCAAGGGGTGCGACGACCGCTGTCAGCCGAGCTGGACGATCCCGGTGACGGTCGATTTCCGCACCCCCGCCGAGCTGCCGTTCGACGCCTCGTTGGTCACCCCGCGCACCGGGCAGGAGGCGATGGGGGGCCGGGCGGCACGCGGGCGCGCGGCGCTGCTCGCGGTCGCGGGCCAGCCCCGCGCGCTGGAGGGGAAGCACGGCCGCGACGTCGGCGACGACGAGACGATCCAGATGATCGCCATGCTCGAGCTGGTCGCGCAGGAGCGGCGCGCGGGGCGGAGCGGGCGCGGGCTGCGCCGCCACGCCCGGGCGTTCGACTACCTCGACGAGATCGACAACGCCTTCCGCACCGCCACCGTGTACGCGGTGACGGGCACGTCGTGCGACGAGCCGGGCTTCACGCGCACCGGGGAGTACGACACGGCGCTCAAGGGATACATCCCGATCCTCTACCGCTACGAGGCGCTGCTCGCGCCGGACGTGCGCTTCCGCCTGCGCTACCTGCTCAGCAAGACCGGCCCGCACGACCCCGCCGACGGGAGCGCCGGGCGCTGCAAGCACCGCGAGACGGAGAACCACGTGTGGATGATCGAGTCGTCGCGCTACCTCGCGAACCAGCTCTGGGCGCGGTGGACGGGCGACCCGAAGTACGACAACGGCCGGAACGGCATGCGGGGGTTCATCTTCGCGCGGCTGACGTCGCACCTCGACCGCGATTTCGAGGAGTACAACTCGCGCCCGTACGCGCGGTACACGTGGGCGGCGATCCAGAACCTGTACGACTTCGCGGAGGACGCTGTGATCAAGAGCGCCGCGCAGAGCGTGCTGGATTACTGGTCGGCCCGCGCCGCGGTCTTCACGAACGACGGGCGGGCGCAACCGCCCTTCCGGCGCCTCTCGGGGAACCACGGGCAGGACGCGTACGCCGCCGCGGGCGACCGGCTCAAGAAGCAGCTGCTGGTCTACACCGCGCCGACGCTTTCCATGGCGGAGCTGACCCCGGCCAACGGGATCGAGGCGCTCGGGCCGTCGCAGATGGCGACCGCCGCGGCCACGACCTACCAGCCCCCCGCCCTCGTGCTCGACCTGCTCGTGAACCACGACCACCGCGCGTTCTACCAGATCGTGCGGCACGAGGCCACCGAGGTCTACGCGTCGGAGCGCGACTTCCTCATCACCGGCGGCGGGACGCCGGCGCCGGCGTCGATCGCGGTGCTCGGCTTCACGCGCCGGCAGGACCGCGGCGTCGCCCAGCGGACCGCGCTCGTCCCGACGGGCACGCTGAGCGCGACCGAGCAGTTCATTCGCTTCGACGGGCGCCCCGCCGACGACGAGCGGCACAGCGGGATCGGGGTGTGCGTGGCGCCCGGCTTCGCGTGCGGCCGGAACCCGGTCGTGCCGCCGCGCTACCGTCAGCCCGGCTGCGCGACGACCAGCGGCCCGTGGACGTTCGTCGACTTCTCGTCGCCGGCGTGCCGGCGCGGTCGCGCGACCGAGTTCGGCTTCTACGCCGCCGTGTTCGGCGCCGGCACGGCCTGGGGGTTCCTCGAGGCGGTGCCGCGGGCGCAGCTCGGCGGCCTCTCGCTCGCCGAGTTCGCGGCCGGCACGCTCGCGCGCAACCGCGGCGGCGCCTTCGACGCGAACGCCGAGAACCGCTACGTCGACTTCGGCGGCGCGGCGATCCGGTTCGATCTGCGGTCGAGCGTCCCCATCCGCGCGACCGGCCGCCCGGCGCTCGACCGCGAGCTGCAGCGACGCGCGCCGTGGGTGATGGCCTTCGGCAGCGTCATCAACTCCGGATCGCGCGAGGCGGCGGACCGGTGGCTGACCATCACGAACGCGGCCACGCGCGAGGAGCTGGTGATCCGGTGGAACGGCACGACGCTGACGCGCACCCTGCGGCCGGCCGGCGCGACGGCGGTCGCGATCGGCCGGGGGCCGCCGCCCGCCGGCCCGCCCGCGCCCCCGCCCGCCCGCACGCCGGCGGCGCGCCCGGTGCGCTTGGCGGCGCTGCCGGACGGCGCCGCGCGCCTGGCGGCGCTGCGGGCCGTCAACGTCGACGAGACCGTCGACAACCCGGCGGGGCTGCGGCAGTGGATGACGAATCCCACCTACACCCCGTATCCGGCGATCGGCCAGGCGCTGCTCGATCTGCTGGGCGGCCGGAGGCTGCGGCAGGCGGTGTCGATCGACGTCATCGTGTACAACTACGAGCACGGCGCCGGCGCCACCTCGCCGCGGCGGGTGGAGGACGTCGACGCGTCGCGGCTCCGGCGCGCGGTACTCGAGGGCTACAACAACCGGTACGGCGGGCGCACCCGGAGCTTCGATGAGCTGGTCGTCGCCGCGAGCGCGCGGTGACGCGGCCCCCGCCGCGCCTCCGACCGCGGCGGCTCACCCGTCGCCGCCGGCCTCGCCGACGCGGCGCGCCGGGAGCGAGAAGGCGAAGCACGTCCCGCCCCCCGGCGGGAAGGCCGCCCAGGCGCGCCCGCCGAACGCCTCGACGGCGTCCTTCACGATGCTCAGTCCGAGCCCCGTCCCCTCGACGCCGGTCACCGTCTCGGCGTGGGCGCGGAAGCCGCGCGCGAACAGGCGCTCGCGCTTCTCCGCCGGGACGCCGAGCCCGTTGTCCCACACCTCGACCACGGTCTCGGGGCGCGCGTCGGCGCCGGGCTCCGTCGTGTAGCCGCGCACCTCCACCCACCGGTCGCCGCGCCCGCGGTCGGCGTACTTGATCGCGTTCGAGAGGTAGTTCGTGACCGCCAGCTCCACCGCCGCCGCCGGGACCTCGACCGCCGGCAGCTCCGCCACGCGCACCGACACGCCGGCCGCCCCGGCCGCGTCGCGCAGCTGGCGCGCCGCCTCGGCCACCGCCTGCGGGAGCAGCACGCGCCGCTGCTGCCGCGCGTCGCGGTCGAGGCGCGATAGCTCGATCAGGTTGTCGAGCGTGTCGCGCATCGCCGCCGCCGTGCGCCGCACCACCCCCACCAGCCGCGGGCGCTCCGCCTCGGCGAGCCCCTCCAGCGCCAGCAGGTCGCCGGCGCCGAGCACCGCGCCGATCTGGTTCTTCAGCTCGTGCGTCACCCCCCGGCTGAAGCCGCGCAGCCGCTCCTCGCGCTCCGAGAGCTGCGCGCGCATCTGCTGGAGGTAGTGCGCGACGCTCGCCTCCTGGATGAGCGCGATGGCGCGGAAGAGGCGGTGCCCGCAGGCCAGCAGCTCGTCCTTCGCGCACGGCTCGTCCATCGTGCGCACCTCGCGGATGCAGTGCGAGAATAGGATCCCGCCGAGCAGCTCGTACTCCTTGAGGATCTGGTACTCGTCGAAGCCCTGCGCGTGGCGCAGCGCGCCCAGCTCCATCGCCTTCCCGATCACCGGGGCGTCGGCGGGGACCTCCTGCGCCGGGTCCTCCACGTAGGCCGCGATCCCGTCGATCAGCAGCGGCACGTGGTCGAGCAGGTCGCTGGTCGGGAAGACGCGGTTGGGGTCGAGCGTGACGCGCGCCGTGATCCGCTCCAGCCAGCGGCGGGTGAGCTCCTCGCGCGCGTCGCGGATGCGGCGGGCGAGCGCGGGGGCGAGCGGGCAGGGAGGCGACGACTCGGGCATCGGGGCGGGGTGGTCCGCCGTACGGCGGGCTGTGTGCCGCACCCCTTACGCACAGTTCGGTCCGCCCCTCGGTCGACCCCGCCGCCAAATGTCTCGGGGGTTTCCCCGACGGCGGCGCCATCCTTGCCCCGGGGCCGTCCCCTCACGGGGCGGGGCGGCGGTGGTCGGGCGTCGGCGGGGACCATCGACACGGGCAGGCAGATGTCACACTTGGGGCAAGGGCAGGGCGCGGCGCAGGTGAGTGAAGTCGGGTGGGAGCGCCGGACCGGCGGCGCGCCGGTCCGCGTGCTCCGCGACCGGGCGAGCGGCCGGAAGTGGCGGGTGTGGGTGGCCGACACGCGCGGCGTCCCGGGCGCGCGCGGCGACCGGTGCCTGCTCTACGACACCGGCGAGTGGGTGCGGCGCGTCTGGCGCGTTCCCGACGACTGGGCGCGGATGGCGCCGGCCGCCCTCGTCGCCCTGGCCGAAGCCGCCGCCGAAGCCGCCGCCGAAGCGGTCGAGGCGCCGGCCGCCCCCCGCCGCGCCTCGCACGACGCCTGGCGCTGGGCGCAATCGGCGTAACCCCGGTCGCGACGCTCATGGCACCCGACGAAGGGAGCGCCCAGCCGCCGCGCGCGGCGCAGGACCGGGTGATGCAGGCCGTCCCGCAGGCGCGGGCCCTCCTGCGCCTCCACCGCGCGCTGGCGACGTTCGACGCCGGCGACGCGCGGGCGGTGGCGGCGTGCCGCACGGCGGCGCTGCGCTACCTCGAGGCGCTCGCGCCCGAGGGAGTCGGCCCGGGTGAGGCGCTCCGCCGCCTGCGCGCGGCGGCCACGGGGTGGGGGCCGGCTGGGCTCTCCGCCGACGCGCGACTCCACCTCGACGCCCGGCTGCGCTTCTGGGTGGGGAGCGCGTTCGGGCTGCGCTGGCGCGACGGGCGGGGCGCGCGGTAGCGCCGAGAGAGGGCGCTCGCGTGGGAAGGCGCAGCAGCCGGGGGGCCGATGACGCGGGGCTGTGGTGTGTCGTCCTCCCGGTGCGCCCCGCCCCCGTCGCACGTCGCCCCGATGCCCCCCTCTCGCACCTCCGCCGCCCGCCGTCCGCCCGCCTGCCGCGCCGCGGCGGCCTTCCTGGCGACCGTGCTGGCGACCGTGCTGGCGGCGTCCACGCTCCCGGCGGCGCTCCGCGCCCAGGACGACCCGCTCGCCCGGGCGCGGGCGCTGGCCCGCGAGGCGGCGCTCTACCAGACCGACCGGCCGGCCCGGGCGGTCGCGGCCGGCGCCGAGGCGCTGCGCCTGCTCGGGGGCGGGCCGGACGACCCGCCGCGGGCCGCGCTCCGCGTCGCCGCGCAGGCCGACGTGGCGATGGCGTACGTCTGGCTCGGGCGGTACGACAGCGCCGCGACCGCCGCGCAGTCCGCGCGCGCCCTCGCGGCGCGCCGCGGCGACCGCCTCGGGGTGGCGCACGCGCTGGGGAGCCTGGGCGCGCTCGCGCAGCGGCAGGGCGACCCCGAGCGCGCGGCCCGCCATCTGGAGGAGGCGCTGACGCTGCAGCGGGCGGCCCGCGCCGACAGCGCCGCCGCGAGCACGCTCAACTTCGTCGGCTTCATCTATGCCACCGACCTGGCCGACTACGACCGCGCCCTGAGCTACCAGCTCGAGTCGCTGCGCATCCGCGAGCGGCTGGGCCACCCCGGCCCGCTGGCGACGACCCTCAACAGCCTCGGCGTCGTCTACGGTCGGCTGCGCGAGTACGACCGCGCCCACGCCTACTACGCGCGCGCCCTCGCCACGCACCGCGCGCTCGGCGACTCGGGGGGGACGACGCGGGCCGCGGCGACGCTGAGCAACATGGGCGACCTCCGCCTCGAGCAGGGCGACCCCGCCGGGGCGCTCGCCCACCACCGCGAGTCGCTGCGGCTGCGCGAGGCCGTCGGCGACCGCTGGTCGCGCTCCCTCGGCCACCGCAACGTCGGGCTGGCGCTGCTCGCGCTCGGCCGGCGGGACGCGGCCCAGACGGCGGTGGCGGCCGCGCTGCGCCTCGGGGAGGGGACGGCGAACCGCGGGCTGGCCGTGCGCAACCAGCTCGCGCTGGCCGCGGTGGAACGCGCGCACGGCCGGCCGCGGGCCGCCGAGCGCGCTGCCGCCGCGGCCCGCGCGCTGGCGGCGGCGATGGGCTCGCGCGAGCTGACGCGGCGGGCCTGGGAGGCGCTGGCCGACGCGCAGGAGGCCGGCGGCCGCCCCGCCGAGGCGCTGGCGTCGTACCGCCACTTCAAGGCGATCAGCGACTCGGTGCTCAACGCCGACATGGGGCGGCGGGTGGCCGCGCTGGAGGAGCGGTCGGCGGGCGAGCGGCGCGAGCGCCAGGTCGAGCAGCTGCGCCACGCGCACGCGCTGAGCGCGCTCCAGGCGCGCGAGCGCGCGGCGCAGCGCAACGCGCTGGGGGCGGTGGCGCTGGCGCTCGCGCTGGCCGGCGCCGCCGCCTACCGCCGCCGCTCGCGCGAGGCGCGCCGCGCCGAGGCGCTGAGCCTCACCGACCCGCTCACCGGCGCGCGCAACCGGCGCTACGTGCGCGAGCGGGCGGCGCACGCCGGCGGGGCGCCGGCGGCCTACCTCCTCGTCGACGTCGACCACTTCAAGCAGGTCAACGACACGCACGGGCACGGGGCCGGCGACCGCGTGCTGGCGGAGCTGGCGGGCGTGCTGCAGCGCGCCTGCGGCCCCGACGACACGGTCGTGCGGTGGGGGGGCGAGGAGTTCCTCGTGCTGTGCGCCGCCGCCGGCCGCGACGTGGGCGCGGCGGCGGAGCGGCTGCGCGCCGCGGTGGCGGCGCACACGATGACGCTCGACGGCGGCGCGTCGCTGCGCGTGCGCTGTTCGATCGGGTACGCGCTGGTGCCGCGGGCGGCCGGCGCGGCGCGCTGGGGCTGGGAGGCGGGGGTGGCGCTGGCCGACCACGCCCTGTACGCGGCCAAGCAGCGGGGGCGCGACGCCTGGGTCGGGTACGCGCCCGGCACCCGCCCCCCCGCCCCGCCCGCGCACCCGCCGACGCCCGACACGGTCGCGGCCTGGCTGGCCGGCGGCGCGCTGGTGCGGCGCGAGTCGGCCGCGGCGCCCGCGCGCAGCGCGGCCTGAGGCGCGCGGCACGGGCGCTACGGCGGCGTCACCTCGCGCCCGCCGCGGTAGGCGCGCACCCCCACGTTGGTGTCGTACAGCAGCAGGAGCGCGTCGGGGCGGCCGTAGCGCCGCATCAGGTCGTGCATGATGGGCGCCTCGCCGTCCCACGGGTAGCCGAAGACGAGGTCGAAGTCCTCGAGCGCGCGCCCGAGTTGCAGGTAGCCGGACGGCCCGTCGCCGAGCGTCCCCGTGCGGTCGTCGCGGTCGCGGTCGCGCCAGCGGTAGCCCGCGGGGAAGAAGCTCCCGGCCGCGAAGCGCGCCGCGGAGCCGTGCCGCGCCGCGAGCGCGCGCGCCATGTCGACCAGTGACGCGTCGAGCTCGATGCCGCAGGCGTCGAAGCCAATGACGTCGGCCATCACGGTCACGACGCCGGTCGCCGAGCCCCACTCGAGGAAGGTCGGGCGCGCGGGGGCCGCCGGGGCGCGCAGCCGCAGCAACCCCTCGCGCACGCGGTCGTAGTCGGCGGCGACGAACGGGTGGAACGCCGCCGCGCGTACGCCCCGGTCGAACTGCTCCCAGAGCGCCCACCCGTCGGCGCACAGGGCGTCGAGTCGTGCCTGGAGCGCCGCGTGTTCGTCGGGGTGGGTCACGGGTCGGTGGTGCGGGGGCGCCGCGCGGGAGAGGTCCCGCGGCCCGCAAGGTAGTCACGGCGGCGGGCGCGGAGGCGCGGGGTTACCGTTCGGGACCGCCCGCCACCCCCGCGCCCGACGAGTCATGACGCCTCGCTCCGTGCTTCTGCCGCTGCTGCCGCTCCTGTCGCTGCTCCTCTCCGCGCCCGCGGGCGGCGCCGGCGCGCAGGCGCCCGCCTCCGAGCCGCGCCCGGAAGCGACCGAGGTCTGGACGCCCGTGCCGCGCGTCGTCGACCCGGGGCCGGGCCCGCGCGCCCCGCTCCCCCGCCCCGCCGACGCCATCGCGCTCTTCGATGGCAGCGCGGGGACGTCACTCGCCGAGTGGACGAACGCCGACGGCGGCCCCGCGGGGTGGCGCGTCGTCGACGGCACGCTCGTCGTGCACAAGCCGGCCGGCGACGTGCGCACGCGGCGCCGCTTCACCAACTACCAGCTGCACCTCGAGTACCGCGTCCCGCCCGGGATGCGCGAGACCGGGCAGTCGCGCGGCAACAGCGGGCTGTTCCTCGCCGCGACGGGCGGCCCCGGCGGCGGCTACGAGCTGCAAATCCTCGACTCGTACCGGAACGCGACGTACGTGAACGGGCAGGCGGCGAGCGTCTACAAGCAGCGGCCGCCGCTCGTGAACGCCTCGCGTCCGCCCGGCGAGTGGCAGACGTACGACGTGGTGTGGACCGCGCCGACGTTCGCCGCCGACGGGACGCTGCGCACGCCGGCGGTGGTGACGGCGTTCCACAACGGGGTGCTGGTGCAGGACCGCTTCGCCCTCACGGGCGAGACGCTCTACCGCGGCACGCCGCGCTACGCCGCGCACGGCCCGTCGCCGATCCTCCTGCAGGCGCACGGCGACCCGAGCCCGCCGCTCGCGTTCCGCAACATCTGGGTGCGCGAGCTGCCGTGAGCGGGGCGTGAGCGGGCGCGGTCAACGCGCCGGTTCCAGCCGGACCGCCCCGGCCTCGACGTCCACCGCCGCGACGCGCACATCGAAGCGCGCGCCGAGCGCCGGCGCGCTTCCGTCGGCGAGCACGACGTCGGCGCGCACGGGCGGCTCCTCCAGCTGCACCTCGACCTCGCCGTCGCGCACGTCCACCGCCACCGCAGGAAGCACCGCGCCCACGCGGCCGCGCAGCGCCCACGCCTCGGCGACGTCCACCACCCGCCGGTCGAGCGCGTTCGCGCGGCGCGTGGCCTCGTCCATCACCGGCACGAGCGCCCGCAGCGCGGCCGCGTCGTCCGCCGACAGGCGCGCGCCGGCGGCGAGCGCCACCAGCAGGTCGAGCACGTAGCGGTCGGCCAGCCGGCGCAGCGGCGCCGTGCAGTGCGCGTACGGGAAGGCCAGCGCCCCATGCAGCGGCTGCGCCGGCGGCGCGCCGTCGAAGGCGACGTAGTCGGCGCCGCGCATCACGCGCCGCGCCTGGCGCACGAGCGCGTCGGCGTGCGGCGCCCCGGCGCGCACGCCGTGCATGAACGCCGCATAGCTCGCCCCATCCGGCCACGCGAAGCCGAGCGCGCGCGCGACGCGGCGAAACTTCGTCACGTCGCGCGCCGCGAAGGGCGGCATCGTGCGCAGCAGCCCGACCCCGGCGCCGAGCATCGCGGTCGCGGCGAGGTGGCCGGTGAGCAGCGAGACCTGCGCGTTCCACCCCTCGGCCTCGAGCGGCGCCGCGTACGTGAGCGCGTAGCCGAGCGCCTCGGCGGCGCGCCGCTGCACGTATTGCTCGCGCACCGGGAGTGAGACGCCCCCGCGCTCCACCTCGCGCGTCAGGCGCTTGGGCCCCAGCTCTGCCAGCAGTGTGAGCGTCTCCGTCCACGGCTCGCCCGCCGGCGGCGCGGCGTCGGGGTGTTCGCCGTGCGCCTGCAGCTGCGCGTAGGTGAGCTGGGCGCGGCTGCGGACGAGCGCGCGGCCGACGGCCCAGGCGCGCACCTCGGCGCGCGCGTCGAGCGCGACGTCGAACAGCACCGCGGGGCGCGGCGCGCCGGGGAGCAGGCTGGCCGCCCCCTCCGAGAGCGCGGGCGGGTAGAGCGGCTCGCGGCGGTCGGGCGCGTAGTGCGTGACGCCGCGCCGCCACGCCTCGCGCTCGATCACGCCGCCGCGGTCGACCCAGAAGCCGACGTCGGCGATCGCGTAGCGGAGTCGATAGCCGTCCTCCTCGCGCGCCAGATGCACGGCCTGGTCGAGGTCGCGGCTTCCCGGCGGGTCGACGGTCACGAACGGCACGTCGGTGGCGTCGGCGCGGTCGGGGCCCGCGGCGGGAACGCGGGCGCGCGCGATTTGCTCCGCCTCGCGCCGCACGTCGTCGGGGAAGCTTGACGGAACTCCCAGCTCGCTCCGCGCCCGCGCGAACGCCGCTTCGATCGGCGGCGCCACCCGCTCCTCGCTCACCACGCGTCCTCCGGTTGGCTGTCGTCTGCTCGAACGCCCCGCGACCTGCGCCCGCAGCGCAGGATGCCGGCCACGGCGCCGGCGCGCTCGACACCCGCGCGGGGGCCGCCTAGCTTCCGCGACGTGGTGCCCGCACGGAGGGAGGCGTGAGCCCTGGACCGTTGAACGTGGTGACGGACGAGCAGCTGCGCGCCGCCGCGCGGCGCCTCGCCGACGAGGCGAGGCTCGACCTGGTGGTGCTCTTCGGCTCCGCCGCGGGGCCGGGCCGCTCGCGCGCGCAGGACCTGGACGTCGCGGTGCGCGCGGCGCACCCCGTGAACCTCGCGGCCCTGACGGACCGCCTGGTGACGCTGCTCGGCGTCCAGGCCGTGGACCTCGCGGACCTGCGGCGCGCGGACGCGCTGCTGCTCGCCCTGGTCGCGCGCGACGGCGTCCCCCTTTACGAGCGCGAGCCCGGTACATTCGGCCGCTTCGCCTCGCTCGCGGCGCGGCGCTTCGCCGACACGGCGAAGTTCCGCGCGGCCGAGCGCGAGGCGATCCGCGACTTCGTGCGGCAGCGTGAGGGCGCGCAGTGACCCGGCTCGACGCCGCGCTCGTCCGGCGCAAGCTCGCCACCATCGCCCAGAACGTCGGCGATCTGGAGACGGTCGCCGAGTTCACGCTCGCCGAGTACCGGCGCGACCGCTTCCGGCAGAAGGGGGTCGAGCGCCTGCTGCAGGAGACGATCGAGGCGGCCGTGGACGCCAATCAGCACCTGCTGCGCGCGGCCGGCGCGCCGGCGGCGACCGACTACCACGACAGCTTCGTCGCGACGGGTCGCCACGGCGTGATCCCGGAGGCTCTCGCGGATGCGCTCGCGCCGGCGGCCGGGCTGCGGAACCGACTCGTGCACGAGTACGACGCCATCGACGACGCGATCGTGCTCGCGGCTGTGGGTACGGCCTGCCGCCAGTTCGCGGCGTACGTGCGGGCGGTCGAGCAGCATCTGGAGCGCGTCGCGTCCTGAGCGCGCGGCGGCCGCCGCCTCACCCGCCCGTTCCCGCCAGCCGGCGGAGCCGCGGATCGCCGTGGGCTCGCGATCTCCTCACGGTGCGCCCTCAGGAGGGCCAGGATTTCGTCTCGGCGGCTCATCGCGTCCTCACGTCTCGGCGTGGCCGGGGGCCGGCGCTCGTCGGGTCGCCGGCCGTCCTGTAGCCCGCCGGCGCCCGCTCGCCGAGCACCGGCAGCGTCACGCCCGCGTAGATCGTCGCGAGCGGGAGCGCGACGCGCGGGCACGGCACGTCGATCGCGCCGTCGCCCGCGACGGCGTCGCGCAGCCGCAGCCCCGTCGCGCCGTCCGGGACGTACCACTCGACGCGCCGCCGCCGGTGGTCGACGATCAGGTACGCCTGCAGCGACGGCAGCCGGCCGTACGCGAGCAGCTTCTCGCGCCGGTCGGTCGCCCGCGTGCTCGGCGACGTCACCTCGACGATCAGACACGGGTCGGTCACATACACCGCGTCGTCGTCGACCGGGGCGCAGGCGACGACGACGTCGGGGTAGTAGAACCGTTCGTCCCCAATCCGCACCTTCACGTCGTTCACGAAGACCTGGCACGGCCCGCCGCCGGCGGCGGCGTGCAGTGCCGTGACCATGTTGCGGACGATCTTGTTGTGCCGGATCGTCGCACCGGTCATCGCGTACACGTGGCCGGCCACGTACTCGTGCCGCACCCGCGCGCGCTCCTCGCGGCGCAGGTACTCCTCGACGCTCAGACGCCGGTCGCGGGAGGCGGGGTCGCTCATGCGCCGAGTATAGGGAGTCGGGCTGGGGGACGACAGGAGGCGCGCCGTACGCCCGGGGGCGCCGCCGCACGCCGGCAGGCCGGACGGCGGTTATCGTAGAACAGGCGACCCGCCCCCGATCCCGACCATCCCCCACCGCCGATGAAGGTCCTCGCCACCGCCGCCGCGCTCGCATGCGCCGCGGCGTCCCCGCTCCTCGCGCAGTCCCCGTCCACCTCGCCCGACGGCGCGAGCTGGATGCGCTACCCGGCCATCTCGCCCGACGGGCGCACCATCGCCTTCACCTACAAGGGCGACCTGTACACCGTCGCGGCGGCCGGGGGCACCGCGGTCCCGCTCACGTCGCACGCCGCCAACGACGTGACGCCGGTGTGGAGCCCCGACGGGCGCCGCCTCGCCTTCGCCTCCGACCGCCACGGCAATTACGACGTCTACGTCGTTGGCGTGGCCGGCGGGGAGCCGACGCGCCTCACCTTCCACTCGGCCCCCGAGACGCCGTACAGCTTCACCCCCGACGGCGCGCGCGTGCTGTTCGGCGCGGCGCGGCAGGACGCCGCCGCCAACCGCCAGTTCCCCACCGCGTCGCAGCCCGAGCTCTACGCCGTGCCGTCGACCGGCGGGCGCCCGCTGCAGCTGCTCACGACGCCCGCCGAGGCCGTCCGCCCGAGCGCCGACGGGCGCTACCTGGCGTACGAGGATCGGAAGGGGGGCGAGAACGCCTGGCGCAAGCACCACACGTCGGCGGTCGCGCGCGACCTCTGGATCCTCGACACGCGCACCGGCGAGCACCGCCAGGTGACGACGTTCGCCGGAGAGGACCGCAACCCGGTGTTCTCCGCCGACGGGCGCACGCTCTACTACCTGAGCGAGGCCGGCGGGACGTTCAACGTCCACCGCATGCCGGTCGAGGGGGGCGCGTCGGAGCAGCTCACGCAGTTCACGGGCGTCCCGGTGCGCTTCCTCTCGATGGCCGGCGACGGCACGCTCGCTTTCGGGTGGGACGGGCAGCTGTACACGATGAAGCCGGGCGCGCGCCCCGAGCGCGTGGCGGTCGCCGTCGCCGCCGACGCCAAGGCGAACCGCGAGCGCATCCTCGCGGTGACGCAGGGGGCGCAGGGGCTCGTCGTCGCGCCGGGCGGGAAGGAGGTGGCCTTCCTCTACCGCGGCGACGTGTTCGTGAACGCCGTCGAGGGGGGCGGCACCAAGCGCATCACCGCCACGCCGGAGGCGGAGACGGGGCTCGAGTTCTCCCCCGACGGCAAGTCGCTCGTCTACGCCTCGGAGCGCGGCGGACGGTGGGGGATCTACGAGGCGCGCCGCGCCCGCGAGGCGGAGCCGTACTTCTTCGCGTCGACGGTGATCCGCGAGACGCCGCTGGTCGCCAACGCGCGCGAGAACACGCACCCGAGCTACGCCCCCGACGGGAAGTCGCTGGCCTACCTCGAGGACCGCAACACGCTCAAGGTGCTCGACCTGGCGACCAAGCAGGCGCGCACGCTGCTCACCGAGAAGGAGCTGTTCGGCAACGACCACTGGTTCCAGTGGAGCCCCGACGGGCGCTGGATCCTGTTCGACCACGACGTGCCGGGGATCGCGCCGGGCGAGGTGGGGCTCGTGCGCGCCGACGGGACCGGCGGCGTGGTCAACCTGACGCAGAGCGGCTTCCACGACGCGCGCGCCAAGTGGATCCTCGGCGGCAAGGCGATGATGTGGTTCAGCAACCGCGACGGCCTGAAGTCCGTCGCGCAGACCGGCGCCACGCAGCAGGACGCCTACGCGATGTTCTTCGACCGCGAGGCGTGGGAGCGCTTCCGCCTCTCGAAGGACGAGTACGCGCTGGCCAAGGAGGCCGACGACCGCGCCGCGAAGGCGCGCGCCGACTCGACGAAGGGGCGCGACAGCGCGGCCGCCACGCGCACGCCGGAGCGCCCGGTGACGCTCGACCTCGACGGCACCGACGCGCGCCGCGCCCGGCTCACCGTCGCCTCGGCGGCGCTCGGCGACGCGCTGGTGAGCCGGGACGGCGAGACGCTCTACTACCTGGCGCGCTTCGAGCGGGGGCTCAACCTCTGGTCGACGAACCTGCGCACGCGCGAGACGAAGATGCTCCTCCCGCTCAACGCCAACTCCGGCAACATGGCGTGGGACCGGGAGCAGAAGTACCTGTACCTGCTGGCCGACAGCACCGTCTCGCGCATCGACCCGGCGGCCGCGACGCCCAAGCGCGACGTCGTCGCGATCAGCGGCGAGGAGTCGCTCGACGTCGACGCCGAGCGGGCGGCGATGTTCGACCACGTCTGGCGGCGCACGCGCAACACCTTCTACACGCGGGGCTACCACGGCGTCGACTGGGACGCGCTGCGCCCGGTGTACGCCAAGTACCTCCCGCACGTCGGCACCGCCGCCGCCTTCGCCGAGCTGCTGGCGGAGATGCTCGGGGAGCTGAACGTCAGCCACAGCGGCGCCTCGCTCGCCGCCTCGACGCCGACCGACGACGCGACCGCCTCGCTCGGGCTGCTCTACGACCCGACCTACGACGGGCCGGGCGCCAAGGTGGTCGAGGTGATCCGCGGCGGCCCGCTCGACCGCTCGGACGTGCGGCTCCGCCCGGGGACGGTCGTCCGCGCGGTGGACGGCGTCGAGATCGCGCCGTCGCGCGACATCGCCGAGCTGCTGAACCGCAAGGCGGGGAAGAACGTGCTGCTCACCCTCGCCGAGGGCGGGGCCACCACCGAGGTCGTGGTGCGCCCGGTCTCGCCGGGCGAGGAGGGGCGGCTGCTCTACGCGCGCTGGGTCAAGCGCAACGCCGACGAGGTGGACAAGGCGAGCAACGGCACGCTCGGCTACGTGCACATCCCCGGGATGAACGACGGCGCCTACCGCACGACCTTCGAGGAGGTCATGGGGAAGTACGCCACGCGGCAGGGCGTCGTGGTCGACACGCGCAATAACGGCGGCGGCGACCTGGTGGCCGACCTGGCGATGTTCCTGAGCGGGCAGAAGTTCTTCGACTACACCACCGACACGCGCAGCGCCGGCTACGAGCCGAACTTCCGCTGGACGCGCCCGACGGTCGCGCTGGCGAACGAGGCGAACTACAGCGACGGCCACTGCTTCGCCTACGCCTACAAGCAGCAGAAGCTCGGGCCCCTGGTCGGGATGGCGGTCCCCGGCACCTGCACCTTCGCCGGCTGGGAGGCGCTGTACGACGGGATCCGCTGGGGGGTGCCGGGGCTCGGCGTGAAGGACGCCACCACCGGGCAGTACCTGGAGAACCTGCAGACGGAGCCGGACGTCAAGGTCCGCAACGACTACCGGGCCGTCGCCGCCGGGAAGGACCAGCAGCTCGAGGCCGCGATCGAAGCGCTCAAGCGCCTCACCAGTCAGCAGGCGCGCCCGGCGATCGTGCCCTGACGCGTCTCGGGGCGCTGGGTCTGTTCAAGATCAACTGAAGAGCAGGGGGGATGAACATCTGAGAACGGCTCTGACAGGGCGCGGAGGAGCTCCAGGCTTACAGCTCTCCCCGCGGTTTCCGAGCCGTTCTCAGATGTTCATCCCCCTCTGCTTTTCTCGGTCTTGCCGAGTCAAAGTGCCTGTTCGCCGCACCACGCCGGCACCAGGCTAGCTTTGGCCGCGTGCCCGCCTTCTCCTTCCGCACCTCGCACGCCGACGGCTCCGCGCGCCTCGGCTGGTTCACCACCCCGCACGGCACCGTCGAGACGCCGGCCTTCATGCCGGTCGGGACGCACGGCGCCGTGCGGGGGCTGGAGATGCAGGAGGTGGCCGCGATCGGCGGGCGGATGGTGCTCGCGAACGCGTACCACCTCTACCTGCGCCCCGGCGACGCGGTCGTGCGCGCGCTCGGCGGGCTGCACGCGTTCACGCGGTGGGACGGGCCGATGCTCACCGACTCGGGCGGGTTCCAGGTGTTCTCCCTCGCCAAGCTGCGCACGGTGCGCGAGGAGGGGATCGAGTTCCGGAGCCACCTCGACGGCGCGCTGCACCAGTACACGCCCGAGGGGGTCATGGGCATCGAGCGCAACCTCGGCGCCGACGTCGTCATGCAGCTCGACGAGCTGATCGCCGGCGGCGCCGACGAGCCGACGGCCCGCGCGGCGATGGAGCGGAGCCTCCGCTGGCTCGAGCGGTGCCGCGCCGCGTTCGAGCGGCTGCGCGCCGAGGACGCGCCGGCGCCCACGCCCGAGCAGGCGCTCTTCCCGATCGTCCAGGGGGGCACGCACGCGGCGCTGCGGCGCGCGTCGGCGCGCGCGATCCTCGGCGCGGGGGACTGGCACGGCGTCGCGATCGGCGGACTTTCCGTGGGCGAGGCGAAGTCGGACATGCACGCCACGCTCGAGGCGTGCGACCCCGAGCTGCCGCGCGACCGGCCGCGCTACCTGATGGGCGTCGGCTTCCCCGACGACCTCGTCGAGGGGGTGCGGCGCGGCGTCGACCTGTTCGACTGCGTGGCGCCGACGCGCATGGGGCGCGACGGCACCGCGTTCACCCCCGACGGCAAGGTGCAGGTGCGGCGGAGCGGCTTCCGCGCCGACCGCCGCCCGCTGGTGGAGGGGTGCGGCTGCCCGTGCTGCGCGCGCTACGACCGCGCGTACCTCCGCCACCTCTTCGCGGCCGGCGAGGCGCTGGGCCAGCGGTTGCTGGCGCTGCACAACCTCGCCTTCCTGATCGGCATCATGCGCGAGGCGCGCGAGGCGCTGCGCGCGGGATGCTTCGCGGGGTGGAGCGCGGCGTGGCTCGCCCGCTACCGCGCCGACGCCTGGCGCGACGCGTCGGCGTCGCCCTGAGGCACCGGGTTCATTGGCGTACGGCGCATCGCGGCGCGCCGGGCGGCGGGCGCGGCGCCCGCCCCGGCCGCCGAGCGCATGATGCCGGCGAGTAGACGGTACGTGACGGCCCACGCCTCGCGCGTCTCGGTCGTGAAGGCGGGGCCGAGCGCGTGGCCGAGCGCCGCCAGCAGCGCCTCGCCGACGGCGGCGTAGTGGGCGTCGCGCACGCCGTAGCCGAGGTGGCGCCGCCCCAGCCCCTCGACGACCGGGGCGAGCCCGTCCAGGTTGCCGAGCTGCCCCACGGCGGCGTCGAGCATGTGGACGAGCTTCTCCCGCTGCGCCGCCATGTCGGCGTGCGCGAAGAGCGCGCGCAGCGACGGGTCGCGCGCGAACAGGCGGGCGTAGAAGTCGGCGGAGAAGGCGGACGCGAGCGGCGCGGCCTGCGCCCAGCTCGTGTGCACGAGGGCGCGCTGGCGGTCGGTGAGCATGGCGGGAGGTCGAGGGAGTGGGACGCCGACGCGTCGCGGGCGCGGCGGGCGGCGTAACTCGACGTACGGAGTTCCCCGCCCCGCTCGGACATCGCGGGTGTCCGAGCGGCGGCCGGAATTCCGTACGTCCCTGCGCCGGCCTTGCCGCCGGCCCCGGCCCGACCAACCTTCTGTCTCATGCACCCCGCGCACGTCCCCCCCGCTCCGCCCGCCGCCGAGCCGATGGACGGCGCGGTGTACGCGGAGCTGAAGCGCATCGCGCGCCACCACCTGCGCGTGCGCGCCGCCGGCGCCACCATCAGCACGACGGACCTGGTCCACGAGGCGTACCTGAAGTTCGGCGCCGCCGGCGCCGACGACTGGAGCAGCCGCGCGCACTTCTTCGGCTCCGCGTCGCGCGCCATGCGGCAGGTGCTGGTGGACTACGCGCGCCGCCGCGGCGCGGCCAAGCGCGGCGGCGGCGCGCGGGCGGTCACGCTCACCGGCGCCGACGCCGCGATCGACGCGCGCCTGGACGAGATCCTCGCCCTCGACGAGGCGCTCGGGAACCTGCGCGCGCTCGACGAGCGCCTCTGCCGCGTGGTCGAGCTGCGCTACTTCGCCGGGCTGGGCGACGCCGAGATCGCCGCCTGCCTCGGCGTCACCGCCCGCACCGTCGGCCGCGACTGGCTCAAGGCGCGGCTCTTCCTGGCCCGCGCGCTGGGCCAGCCGACGTAGCCTACCCGCAGGCACGGAAGCGCGCATGGACGCCGCACGCTGGCGGCGCGTCGAGGCGGTCCTCGACCGCGCGCTCGACGCCGGCCCCGCGGCGTGGGCCGCGGTCGTCGCCGACGGCTGCGCCGACGACCCCGAGCTGCGCCGCGACGTCGAGGCGCTGCTCGCCGAGTACGGGCGCCACGAGGACGTCCTCGCCACCGGCGCCGGCGCCGCCGCGGCGGCGATGCTCGACGACGCCGAGGAGGCGCGGGCCGCCGACCGGCTGCTCGGCGAGCGGCTCGGCCCGTGGCGGATCGTGCGGCAGGTCGGGCACGGCGGCATGTCGCGCGTCTTCCTCGGCGAGCGCGCCGACGGCGAGTACGCGCAGCGCGTCGCCGTGAAGGTGCTGCGCGCGGGGCTCGACACGCCCGCCGACCGCGAGCGCTTCCGCGCCGAGCGGCGCATCCTCGCCGCGCTCGACCACCCGAACATCGCGCGGATGCTCGACGGCGGCGTGACGCCCGACGGGCGCCCCTACCTCGTGCTGGAATTCGTCGAAGGCGAGCCGCTCACCGCCTACGCCGAGGCGCGGCGGCTCGGCATCGCGGCGCGGCTGCGCCTCTTCCTGCAGGTGGCCGAGGCGACCGAGGCCGCACATCACCGCCTGGTCGTGCACCGCGACCTCAAGCCGTCGAACATCCTCGTCGGCGCCGACGGGCGCCCGCGGCTGCTGGACTTCGGGATCGCCAAGATCGTCGACCCGGAGGCCGGCGCCGAGGCGACCGCGTCGCCGCGCCGCTGGCTGACGCCCGGCTACGCGGCGCCCGAGCAGTTCGCCGGCGGGCCGGTGACGACGGCGACCGACGTGTACCAGCTCGGCGCCGTGCTCTACGAGCTGCTGAGCGGCCGCCACCCCTTCGACGCGCCGACGGCGGACCCGGCGACGCTCGAAGCCCGCGTGCTGCGGCAGGACCCGTCCGCGCCGTCGTCGCACGCGCCGGCGCTGCGCGGGGACCTCGACGCGGTCGTGTTGAAGGCGCTGCGCAAGGAGCCGGCGGCCCGCTACGCGTCCGTCGCCGAGCTGGCGGACGACGTCCGGCGCGTGCTGGCCGGCGAGCCGGTCGCGGCGCGCGCCGGCGACCGCGCCTACCGCTGGCGGCGGTGGGTGCGCCGGCGCGCGGTGCCGCTCGCGCTGGGCGCGGCGGCGCTGGCGGCGGCGGCCGGATACGCGGCCACGCTCGCGGTGCAGAACCGGCGCATCGCCGGCGCGCTCGCCGAGGCCACCGCCGAGCGCGAGAAGGCGGAGCAGGTCACGGGCTTCCTCCTCGGCCTCTTCCAGGCGAACGACCCGCGGCAGGGTGCGGGGGACACCGTGAGCGCCCGCACGCTGCTCGCGCGCGGCGAGGCCCGCGCCGAGGCGCTGGACCGGCAGCCCGCCGTCCAGGCGGAGATGTTCGAGGTGATCGGCCGGGCGCGCAGTGAGCTCGGCCCCTTCGCGGCGGCGCGGGCGAACCTGGAGCGCGCCCTGGCGATCCGCCGGCGCGCCCTCGGCGACTCGCACCCGAACGTCGCGCGCAGCCACGCCGCCCTCGCCCGCCTGGACGCGCGCATGCAACGCTACGCCGACGCGGAGCGCGGGTACCGCGCCGCGTTGGAGCGCCTGCGCCCGCGCCTCGGCGACACGGCCGGCGCCACGCAGGACGCGCTCTTCGGCCTCGCCAACGCCGTGCACGCGGCGGGGCGCGCCGGCGACGCGCGGCCGCTCTTCGAGACGTGGGAGCGACGCGCGGCGCTGCGATCCCGACCGCGCGACGCGCTGTACGCGAACCAACTCCACGAGTACGGCGAACTCGTGGCCATCGGCGCGCGCCGCGACACCGCCGCGCTCGACCGCGCCGCGCGTCTGTTCCGGGAGGCCATGGAGGTGCGCCGGGCGCTCTACGGCCCCCGGCACGTCGACGTCGCCGCCAGCACCAGCGAGCTCGCGCACGCGCTGTGGAAGCGCGGGCGCGAGGCGGAAGCCGAGCCCTACTTCCGGTCCGCGCTCTCGATCCTGCGGGCGGCGCACCCCGCCGGGCGGGGGGAGCTCGTCACGGCGTTGGGTGACTACGGCGCCCGGCTGACGGCCAGCGGTCGCCCCGCCGAGGCAGTCCCGCTGCTACGCGAGGCGGCGGCGGTCGCCGACCGCGACCCCGGTGCCGACCCGGTGCTGGTCGCCGGATACGAGGCGCTCCTCGGCGACGCGCTCCGCGCGACGGGCGCGTACGCCGCCGCCGAGCCGGTGCTGCGCGGGGCCGAGGCGCGCCTCCGCGAGACGGGATGGGGGCGTGGGCCGACGGCGGTGCGCACGCGCCTGGCCCTCGGCGACGTGCTGCACGCGCTCGGCCGCGTGCGCGAGGCCGAGGCGCTGCTGCTGCCGGCCTACACCCAGCTCGCCGCCGAGCGCGGGACCGCGAACCCGCAGACGCAGCTCGCGCTGCGCGAGCTCGTGAAGCTGTACGAGACCACCGGGCGGGCCGCCGACGCGGCGCGCTACCGCGCGCTGCTGGCGCCGGCGGGGCCCAACGCGGGGTCGCGCTAGGCCGCCGGCGCGGCGCTCGCAGCCCTACTACAGGATCAGCATCGGACGGATCAGGAGTGCGAGGAGGATCGGAGTCACGATCAGGCCGAGCGGCAACATGGAGCACCTCGGAGACGGGGATGGTTCGCACGACGGGACGCGAGGACGTACGGATTGCCGGCGCGACGTCGGACACGCGCGCCGTCGCGGTGACGGCGTGTGATTATCCTCACCCATGCCCTACCGCGGCCGCATCGCCCCCACCCCCACCGGCGACATGCACGTCGGCCACGCGCGCACCTTCGTGACCGCGTGGCGGCGCGCCGTCGCCGCCGGCGGGAGCGCGGTGCTGCGCGTCGAGGACCTCGACCCGCTGCGCTGCCGCCCCGAGTGGGCGGCGCGCGCGATCGAGGACCTGACCTGGCTCGGCGTGCGCTGGGACGGGGAGCCGGCGTACCAGTCGGCGCGCCGCGCGGTGTACGACGCGGCGTGGCGCGCGCTGCGCGACGCGGGGCACGTCTACCCGAGCGAGGTTTCGCGCAAGGAGGTGCGCGACGCCGCGCACGCGCCGCACGAGGACGAGGAGGCGGCCGAGCCGGTCTTCCCCGCCGCGCTGCGTCCGCCGCCCGGGGCGGGCCGCGACGCCACGTCGCCGGCCGGCGTGGTGTGGCGCTTCCGCGTTCCCGACGGCGAGGTGGTGCGCTTCGTCGACGCGGTGCGCGGGCCGCAGGCCTTCACCGCGGGCATCGACTTCGGCGACTTCGTGGTGTGGCGAAAGGACGACGTCCCCGCGTACGAGCTGGCGGTGGTCGCCGACGACGCCGACATGAAGATCACCGAGGTCGTGCGCGGCGAGGACCTGCTGCGCTCCACCGCGCGCCAGCTGCTCGTCTACCGTGCGCTCGGCGCGGCGGCGCCGGCCTGGTGCCACGTGCCGCTCGTGCGCGACGCCGAGGGGCGGCGGCTGGCCAAGCGCCACCAGGCGCTCTCGGTGCGCGAGCTGCGGGCGCGCGGGGTGACGCCCGGCGAAGTGCTGGCGATGGCCGAGCCGGGCGGTGCCACCGAAAAGCGGGGGGGATGAAGATCCGAGAACGGCTCTGACAAGGCGCGGAGGAGCTGTGAGCCCGAGGCTCTCCCCGCCGTTTCAGAGCCGTTCTCGGATCTTCATCCCCCTGTTCTTCTCGGCCGTTCATGTCGCGTCGGCCAGCAGCCCCGCCTCGGCGGTCGACTCGGCCAGCAGCTCGCGCACCCGCGGGATCACCACCCGCCCGTACAGCTCGATGCTGCGCATCATCAGGGGGTGCGCGAGCGGCCCGGCGCTGTACTTCATGTCGAAGCGCGCGAGCCCCAGCGCCCGCGCCGTGCCGGCGATCTTGCGCGCCACCGTCTCTGGCGCGCCGACGTAGAGCGACCCCCCCGCAACCTCCCGCTCGAACTCCGCGGGACTCGTCGGCCCCCACCCGCGCTCGGCGCCGATCCGGTCGCGCATCTCGCGCCACGCCGTCCAGAACTCCTCGCGCGCCTGCGCGTCGGTGTCGGCCACGTGCCCCGGCGAGTGCACGCCGATGGGGAGCGACGCCGCCCCGAGCTGCGCCAGCGCGCGGTGGTAGAGCGCGACGTACGGCGCGAAGCGGCGCGCCGGGCCGCCGATGATCGCCAGCGTCAGCGGCAGGCGGTAGCGCGCCGCGCGCACCACCGACTCCGGGCTCCCGCCGACGCCGACCCAGGTGCGGAGCGCCCCGCGCTCGGTGGTCGGGTAGACGCGCTGCCCCTCCAGCGGCGCGCGCGTGCTCCCCTGCCACGTCAGCGGCTCGCCCGTGCGGTCCTGCTCCAGCACCGCCACGAACAGCGCCAGCTTCTCCTCGAACAGCCGCTCGTAGTCCTCGAGCGCGTAGCCGAAGAGCGGGAACGATTCGGTGAACGAGCCGCGCCCCAGGATCACCTCGGCGCGCCCGCCCGACAGCGCGTCGAGCGTCGCGAAGCGCTGGAAGACGCGCACCGGGTCGTCGGAGCTGAGCACCGTGACCGCCGAGCCGAGGCGGATGCGGCGCGTGCGCCCGGCGATCGCCGCCAGCACGACTTCGGGCGCCGAGACGGCGAAGTCGGCGCGGTGGTGCTCGCCGACGCCGACGAAGTCGACGCCCACCTCGTCGGCCAGCACGGCCTCGTCGACCAGGTCGCGCAGGACCTGGGCGTGGGAGAGCGGGCGGCCGTCGGCGCCGCGCGTCACGTCGCCGAAGGTGTCGAGGCCGAGTTCGAGGGGCGCAGTCATGGGAGGAACGATGGCGACGCGCGCGCTCAGCCGCACCCCTCGACGTACTCGACGGGCGGGCGCCGCCCGGCGCGGTAGCGCGTCACGCGCGCGCCGTCGGTCTCGAACACCAGCCGGTACGCGCTGTCGGCGGCCGCGGACGGGACGACGGTGAGGTAGCGCGCCCCGGGGACGTACTTGTGCGGCGTCTCGGTCACGCGCCCGGCGTACGCCTCGCGCACCCGCGCCTCGGGGTCGCCGACGCGCACGCCGGCGTCGGTAGCCGCCCCCACGCTGTCGACGTCGATACGGGCGATGACGCCCTCCTCCACCATCACGCGCACCCCCGGCGGGGCGCCGGCCCACGGCACGTACGCGCACGTGCTCCCAGGCGCCGCTCCCGCGGGCTCGCCGAGCGTGCCGCCGAGCGCGGAATCGGCGGCAGCGAGCGGGAGCCCGATCCGCAGGGGACCGAGCCCGCGCGGCGTCACCCCCACGTCATTCGGCCCCGCCGGCAGGGCGACCACGCCGACCCCGCCGCCGTCCGCGTCCGGCGGCGGGTCGTCCTCGGAGGCCGGGCGTTCGCACGCCGCGGCGCATGCCGTGAGCAGGACGAGCGCGGCGAGGAGTCGACGCGAAGCAGACATGGGAACGGTCGTGTGTGGGAAGCTCGGGTCGCCCGACCCTGGCCGGGCGCTCCGGATCAACGGAAGTTAGACGGGTCCCCCGTTCCCGCCGCGCGCCACCGCCCGCCCCGCCCATGCAGGACCTCACCACCGGTTCGATCTCGCGCCACCTGCTCAAGACCACGGGCTTCATGCTCGTGATGATGGTCTTCCAGACGCTCTACTTCCTGATCGACCTGTACTGGGTGGGGCGGCTCGGCACCGCGGCGGTGGCCGGCGTGGCGATCGCGGGGAACCTCTCCTTCGTCACGCTGGCGATCGGGCAGATGCTCGGCGTCGGCACGACGACGGTCGTCGCGCACGCCGTCGGGGGGCGCGACCGGGCGCGGGCGCGCTTCCTCTTCAACCAGTCGCTCGGGCTCTCGGTGGCGACGGGGGCGCTCTTCCTCGTCGCCGGGCTGGCGCTGCTCGGCCCGTTCACGCGCGCGATGGCGGCCGACGCGACCACGGCGGCGCTGGCCGCCGACTACCTGCGCTGGTTCGTGCCGGCGATGGCGCTGCAGTTCCCGCTCGGCGCGATGGGCGCGGCGCTGCGCGCGACCGGCAACTTCCGCCCGACGATGCTCGTGTCGACGGCGAGCGTCGTGCTCAACATGCTGCTCGCCCCCTTCCTGATCTTCGGGTGGGGGACGGGGCGCGCGTTCGGCGTCGCCGGCGCGGCGATCTCGTCGCTGGTCGCGATCGTCGTCGGGATCGTCTGGCTCGCCGCCTACTTCCTCCCCGCCGACGCCTACCTGCGCTTCGCCGCCGCCGACTGGCGCCCGCGCCTCGAGGCGTGGCGCCGCATGCTCGCGGTCGGACTCCCGGCGGGGTTCGAGTTCGCGATGATGGCGCTCTACCAGGCGGTCGTCTACACCATCGCGCGCCCGTTCGGCGCGGCGGCGCAGGCCGGCTTCGGCGTCGGGATGCGCGTGATCCAGGCGGGGTTCATGCCGGTCGTCGCGCTCGGCTTCGCGGTGGCGCCGGTCGCGGGGCAGAACTTCGGCGCGCGGCTCCCCGACCGCGTGCGCGCGACCTTCCGCGACGCCGCGCTGATGGCGAGCGCGGTGATGGCGCTGTTCGCGCTGCTCTCGCACGTCGCGCCCGAGGCGATGGTGCGCGCCTTCACCGACGACCCGGGCGTGGTGGCCGTCGGCGCCGAGTACCTGCGCATCATCTCGTGGAACTACGTCGCCTCGGGACTGATCTTCGTGGGGTCGAGCATGTTCCAGGCGATGGGGAACACCATCCCGTCGCTGCTCGCCTCGGGGGTGCGCATGGCCCTCGTCGTGGTGCCGGCGCTGGCGCTGGCGCGCACGCCGGGCTTCCAGCTGCACTGGGTCTGGTACCTTGCGATGGGGACCGTGTACGTGCAGCTCGCGCTCAGCTTCCTGCTGCTGCGGCGCGAGTTCGCGCGGCGGCTCGGCCCCGCGGGGGCCGCGGGGGTCGCGGCGCCCGCAGTGCCGCCGGCGACCGCGGAAGCGATCACCGGCTGAGCCGTCAGCGCGCCGGCCGGCCGCGCAGCGCGCCCGTCTCGCGCCCCAGCCACCAGCGCCCCGTCACCGGGACGCCGGCCGCGGCGTCGTTCTGCCCCTCGAGGCGCAGCGTCAGCACGCCGGACGGCGTGTCGCCCTGCAGGACGAGGTCGGTGCCGAGCACCGCGACGGTCATGGGGCGCGTGCGGGCGTCACCGCGCGCCTGGTACGAGGCGACCAGCTCGCCGGCCGCGCTGGCGAGCGTCACGCGGGCGGGGAGGCGCGGGTCGCTCCCCGCATCGAAGCGGAAGGTGGCGACGGGGCGCGCGACCGGCGCGGCGGTCGCGGCCGGGGCGCCGCCGGCGAGCCGCTGGGCGGCGACGGGGCGGGCGGCGGCAAGCAGGGCGATCGCGCCGAGGGGCGCGAGGAGGGGGCGGAACATGTGAGATCTCCGGTGTGGGGGAGGGTCCGATGGAGAGCTAGCCCTGCCCGGGCGCCGGGTCCAAGACATCTTTCGTCTCGGACCATACCCGCCGGGTATCACGCTCCCGCCCGCCCATGGAACTCCGCCACCTGCGCTACTTCGTCGCCGTCGCCGAGGAGCTGCACGTCGGGCGCGCCGCCGCACGCCTGCACATCGCGCAGCCGCCGCTCAGCCGGCAGATCCGCGACCTGGAGCGCGAGGTCGGCACGCCGCTGTTCGACCGCGTGCCGCGCGGCGTCGAGCTCACCCCCGCGGGGCGCGCCTTCCTCGGCGAGGCGCGGCTGGTGCTGGCGCAGGCCGAGCGCGCGCTCCGCACCGCGCAGCGCGCCGCGCGCGGCGAGGTGGGGCGGCTGCGGGTCGCGTTCGCGGAGGCGGCGACGTACGCCGGCGTGCTCCCGGACGTGCTGGGCTTCTTCCGCATGCACCTGCCGAACATCGGGCTCTCGCTGTTCGAGCTCGACTCGCCGCAGCAGTGGGAGGCGCTGCGCGAGGGGCGCGTGGACGTGGGGCTGCTGCACGCGCTCCCCGCCGACGCGGCGCGCTGGCTGGTGACCGAGCCGGTGCTCGCCGACCCGCTGGTGGCGGCGCTCCCGCAGGGGCACCGGCTGGCGGCGCCGCGCGGGACGCGCGCGGCCGGGCGGCTCGCGCTGGTGTCGCTCGCCGGCGAGCCGCTGGTGTTCGCCCCGCGCCCCGGGAACCCGGAGCTGCACGACGCGGTGGTGGCGCGCTGCCGCGACGCGGGCTTCGGCCCGACGGTGGTGCAGGAGGCGGCCGGCTGGCACACGCTGGTCGGCCTCGCCGCGGCGGGCGTGGGGATCGCGCTCGTGCCGCAGTCGCTGGCGCGGCTGGAGCGGCCCGGCGTCGTCTACCGCGAGCTGCGCGGGCTGGGCGCGGCGCTGACGATGACGGCCGCCTGGCGCCGCGGCGACCGCCAGCCGGTGCGCGAGCGCTTCGTCACGTCGCTGCGCGTCGTGGCGCGCGCGCGCGGCGCGGGCGCTCGGGGGCGGTAGTCGCGCCCAGGTCCGGCGGCACCGCACCCGGCTGCGTCGAGACGTAGGCGCCGATCAGCGACGCGTGCTGCAGGAGCACGGCGTCGTCGGTGCCGGCGAGGAGCCCGGCGAGCAGCACGGCCAGGAAGGCGTCGCCGGCGCCCACGGTGTCGCGCACCTCGACCGGGAAGCCGGGGTGCTCGGTCCAGCGCCCGGCGTGCCAGAGCGCGGCCCCGTCGCGCCCGCGCGTGACCGCCACCGCGCGGCAGTCGAACGCCGCCGCCAGCGCCTCCGCGGCGCGCCCCAGCCGCGCGCGCGGGGGCGCCGCGCGCGGCAGGTCGAACCAGGCGGCGAGGCGCCACAGCTCGCCCTCGGTGAGCTTCACCACGGCCGCGCGCTCGAGCGAGCGGCGCGCCACGGCGCGGTCGTCGTGCGGCGGGCGGAGCTTCGCGTCGAAGACGAGCAGCGCGTCGCCGTCCCACAGCCGCTCGATCGTGGCGCGCGAGGCGGGGGCGCGCTGCGCGAGGCTCCCGAACACGATCGCGCGCGCACGGCGCGCCCGCCGCAGCAGCGCGGGCTCCGGAGCCAGTGCGTCCCACGCCGCGGGCGCGAGCACGTCGAAGCTCGCCACGCCCGCGTCGTCGAGCTCCACGCGCACGAACCCGGTCGGGAGCGCGGGGTCGACCTGCACCAGGTCGGTCGCGATCCCGTATGCCGCCGCACGCCGCAGCGCCTCGGCGCCCAGCCGGTCGTCGCCGACGCGGCTCACCATCGCCACCGGGTGGCCGGCGGCGCGCAGGTGGCAGGCGACGTTGAAGGGCGCGCCGCCCAGGAAGAGCCCCGCGGGGAGCGCGTCCCACAGCAGCTCCCCGACGCAGAGGATCTCGTCGCCGGCCGCCACGGCGCGGGCGCGGGCTACGCCGCCGGCTCCACCGCCGGCCCTATCGCCGCCGGGGCCGGGGCCGCCGCGCCCTCCGGCGCGTCCGCGGCGTCGGCCCCGTCGGCGCGGGGCGCGATGGTGAGCCAGTCGGTGCGCACGCGGTCCCACTCCTGGATCAGGAGCCCGTGCCGCTCGAAGAGGGCGCGGATGCGCGGCGGCGCCCACCCGCCGAACTCCTCGAGCACCGGGATGAGCACGCTGAGCGCGTCGTCGCTCATGACGGTGCGCCGCGCGATCTGCGTGATGTGGCGCGCCTCGGAGGCGGCGATGGCGAGCCCGTCGCCGCGGCTCACGTGCAGCATCACGTGCAGGTCCGAGGTGCCGTCGCCGACGTACGCGACGCGCTCGGACGGGACGCCGAGCTGCGCCCGGAGGGCGTCGACCGCGGCCACCTTGCCGTAGCCGGCCGCGACGCGGCGCACCCCCTGCATCTCGCCGGTGACGGGGTGCCAGTCGAGCTGGGTGGCGACGACGTGCTCGGGCGTGACGAGCCCGCGCAGCGCGGCGTGCACGACCTCCTCGGGCGCCGCCGAGACGACGTAGAACTCGAACGCCATGTCGTCGAGCCCCGCGCGCAGCAGCTCGACGAGGAGCGCGATGTTGCGCTTGAGGCGGATGCCGCGCCCGACCTCGGCGAGGTCGGCGCGGCGCACGCGGCGGAACTCCGGGTCGTGGCGCAGCAGGTAGGTGAGCTCCGCCCCCTCCTGCACGAGGTTCAGCCGCGACAGCCCGGCGACGCGTTCGGCGAAGCCGGCGATGCCCAGCCGCTCGCTGAGGACGTGGCCCGTGTCGTCGAAGCTGAGCGTCTGGTCGAAGTCGCTCACCAGCAGGTAGCGCCTGCGCATCCGTGCCCCCGGTCGTGGGTCACCCCGCAATCAACGCGCGCCGGGGGGCGGAGTCAAATGGCCCGCGCCGCGCGCCGCATTGGTACGCGGCGCCGGCAAACCCGTTACGCGGGCGGCGCCGCGCCGGCCACGCGCACGCCGCGCCCGAGCACCTGCTTGAGCGGGCAGCGGTCGGCGATCTGCAGCAGGCGGCGGCGCTGCTCGTCGGTCAGCGGGCCGTCGAGCTCCAGCTCGCGTTCGAGGGCGTGCGGGCCGACGTCGCCGTCCTCGCAGGCGGCGCAGTCGGCGGCGTGGGCGGCCGCGGTGCGCAGCCGCACGCGCGCGCCCTCCAGCGGCCACCCCTTGCGGTCGGCGTACATGCGCAGCGTGATCACCGTGCAGGCGCCGAGCGCGCCGAGCAGCGCCTCGTAGGGCGTGGGGCCGGCGTCGGTGCCGCCGACGTTCGCCGGCTCGTCGAGCACGACGTCGTGGCCGCGCGCGCGCAGCTCCGTGCGGTAGTGGCCGCGCGCGATGCGTGTTTCGACCCAGCTGTCGTCGTCGGGCGCGGGGGGCCGAGCGTCGTGTTCGGGCATGGTCTCGTGAGGGTGGGATACGGGTGCTCCGGATGGAAGCGGATTCTACGGATCGTTCCGCACCGGCGCACCGCGCCTCGTGGTTGGGGGGCGCTTGCAAGACCAAGAAGAGCAGGAGGGATGAACATCTGAGAAGATCTGATGAAGGTCTGATGGTCCGTCGTGGCGGCGGGGAGCCTCGCGCCGGGCACACACCCTCAGATCTTCTTCCGATCTTCTCAGATCTTCATCCCCTCCTGCTTTTCAGTTGACCTCGAACAGCAGGCCGGCGCGCCGGACTCGGCGCCCGACGAGGAGCGATCCGGCGCACGTCCTGCATCCCCTCGCGCCCCGGGTCAGCGGTAGCCGGCCGCCTGCAGCTCGAACAGCTCGGCGTAGCGCCCGCGCTGCGCCAGCAGCTCCTCGTGCGTCCCGGCCGCCTCCACCGCGCCGTCGGCGAGGACCAGGATCCGGTCGGCCATGCGCACGCTCGAGAAGCGGTGCGAGATGAGCACCGCCGTCCGCCCCGCGCTCAACTCCTTGAAGCGCTGGAACACCTCGAACTCGGCGCGCGCGTCGAGCGCCGCCGTCGGCTCGTCGAGGATGAGCAGCTGCGCGTCGCGCATGTACGCGCGCGCGATCGCGATCTTCTGCCACTCGCCGCCCGACAGGTCGACGCCGCGCCGGAAGCGCTTGCCGACCACCTGCTCGTAGCCGGCGGGGAGGCGCGCGACCACCTCGTCGGCCAGGCTGCGGCGCGCCGCCTCGTCGATGCGCGCCCGGTCGCCGCGCGCCTCGATGCGTCCGACGGCGATGTTGTCGCCGGCGGTGAGGTGGTAGCGCACGAAGTCCTGGAAGATGACGCCGACGTTGGCGCGCAAGTCGTCCAGGTCGTACTCGCGCAGGTCGCGCCCGTCGAGCAGGATGCGCCCCTCGTCGGGGTCGTAGAGGCGCGCCAGCAGCTTCACCAGCGTCGTCTTGCCGGCGCCGTTCTCGCCGACCAGCGCCAGCACCTCCCCCGCCGGCAGCGTGAAGCTGAGGTGCCGCACCGCCCACCGCCCGGCGCCGGGGTAGCTGAAGCCGACGTCCTCGAACACCAGCCCCTCGCGCATCGGCGTCGGGAAGGGGCGCGGGTTGGCGGGGGAGCGGATCTCGGGCTCGATCTCGAAGAAGGAGAAGAGGTCGTCCAGATACAGCGCCTGCCCCGCGGTCGACGAGAAGCCGATCAGCAGTCCCTCGAGCAGCGTGCGCAGGCGGCGGAACGAGCCGGCGAGGAAGGTCAGGTCGCCGATGGTCAGCGCGCCGGCCAGCGTGCGCCACGCCAGCCAGCCGTAGGCCACGTAGTAGCCGCCGGTGCCGAGCGCGGTGAAGAGCCCCCCCCACCCCGCGCGCCGCAGCGCGAGGCGCCGGTTGGCCTGGTAGAGCGCCGACGCCAGCTCGCGGTAGCGGTCGATCAGGAAGCGGTGGAGGCCGAAGATCTTGACCTCCTTCGCCGTCTCCACCGACGCGCCGGTCTGGCGCACGTAGTCCAGCTCGCGCCGCTCGGCGGTGCGCGCGTACTGCAGCGCGTAGGTCTGCGCGTTGAAGTGCGCCTCGCCGACGAACGCCGGCACGAGCGCCAGCACGAGCAGCGCGATCAGCCAGGGCGCGTAGGCCACCAGCCCCGCCGCGAAGGTGGCGATGGTCACCACGTCCTGCGCCTGCCCGAAGAGCTGGCTCATGAGCGAGCTGCGCCCCATCGTCTGGCGGCGCGCGCGCTCCAGCCGGTCCTGCGTCTCGCTGTCCTCGAAGTCCTCGAGGTCGAGCGTCGCCGCGTGCTCCATGAGGCGCACGCTGGTGGCGTTGGTGAGCCGCTCGCCGAGCAGCGTGTCGACCAGCGACACGACGCGCCCCAGCACGTCCGACAGCACGGCGAGCGCGAACTCGGCGCCGAGCAGGAGGAGCAGCCGGTCGAGCGCCCCCGAGGCGTACCATTCGGCGAGCGAGCCGGCGGCGCCGGGCGTCCGCGCGCGCGCGACCACCTCGTCGATGATCAGCTTCCCGACGTAGAGCGTGGCCACCGGCAGCAGCGCGCGCACGAGGCGCAGCGCGAGCGTCCCGGCGGTGAGCCCGGGGCTCGTCTGCCAGACGAGGCGGAGGAAGGGCGGGAGGTTGCGCAGCGCGCCGACGCGCTCGCGCAGGGTGCGCGGTTGGGGGAGCGGGGCCGGGGCGTTGCGGCCCGGCGGCGCGGGCGGCGGCGGGGCGCCCCGCCCGCCCATGGTGTACTGTCGGGGCATTCGGTTCGATAAAGGTGCGTCGAACCGGCGATTCTTGCAGAGGCGGTGCCCGCCCGCCGGCCGAGGAGGTCGCGTTGCGCCGAGCCGCGCCGCCGGTTAGCCTCCGTCAGCGACAGGTGCGCGCCGCGCACACACCGCTGACGGACAGGGGCCCTCGCTCTCGCGGGGGCCCTTTTGCGTTCCGGCCACCCTGCACGGGGAGCGAGCATGACGAACGAGACGCCGAGTACGGAGCGCGCGTTCAGCTTCGACGACGCGGGGCGCACCTTCACCTGCTGCGTCGAGCCGACCCGCCACGACGGCGGCCGGGCCTGGTGGTGGTTCGCGGTCTCGACCGAGCCGCACCAGCGGCACGCGCCGTTCCGGACCGCCGACGGCGACACCGCGGACGGGGTGCGCCTACGCGTGGTCGCCTTCTACGACGAGATGCGCGCGCGGCGCGATGCCCCCTTCCAGCCGCACTGGCGCCGCAAGGCGCCGGTGGACGCCGCGGCGGCGGGCGCCGCGGCGGCGCCCCCCGCGCCCGACGCGCCGCAGTAAGCCCGGAGCGCGCGGGTGTCAGTCCCCCCGCGCGCGCCGCTCCAGCATGCGCAGGCAGCGCTCGGCCACCGCGCCCGAGCCGAGCACGGTACCGTCCCCGGCGCGCCACGACCAGCCGTCGGTCGCGCTCTCGACTGGGCACAGCACGTCCTCCGACAGCGCCTGCGCGCTGGCGCCGGACGCGCGCCGCGCCGCGCCCGGGCGCGACACGACGCCCCGCCACGAGATCACGTGCAGCGCACCCAGGTCCGGCTCGTCGGCGCCCGGCGGGAACCACGACACGGTCACCGCGCACGCGTCGCCCTGGAGGATGCACCCGCGCGGTGAGCGCACGCGTCGCACGGCCGCGGGCGGCGGCTCGGCCCCGCGCGCGGGGGACCGCTCCGGGGCCAGCGCGTCGAGCAGGTCGCGCAGCGCGTGCTGCACGCCGGTGCGCTGCCGCATCGTCGGCCGCGCGTCGAGGTCGGTCATCGGCTCGCGCCGGTCGTGCCGGTCGATGGTGCTCATCCTGATGTCTCCCTGAAGAGCGACGGGGGGCGGGCCCCCCAAAAGAGGGGCCCCCCCC